>Ga0118677_10004318_pt1 | contig 26014 bp, 25 predicted proteins | sample AliMusrvi5mmetaG_FD_86154 | JGI IMG/M metagenome (GOLD analysis project Ga0118677, IMG submission 86154)
AGCGCCACCTTGGCCTTCAAGTCACTGCTGAAAATTTTTCGTGTCCTTTTTGTCATTACCTGCTCCTTTTGAGGGCAAGTTAACATCTTAAACCGCTGTCTAAAAATCGGGGTCCACTATAAACAATGATAACCGTGATATTGAACTGCTGAATCAATAATCTAACTGCGGCCATAAACTCGCGCATATTGTCCGCGCTGTTTTCCTCTCCAGAGTAGAAGTTTTTCAGAGGGTCCAGAATCAGCACTTCAGGTTTCACCTCAGCAAGGTTTCCCCTTATCTCAGCCATCGCCTCAGGCTTTGGCAATAGAAGGCCCGTGCTGGCAAACAGTAGGTTTCCCCTTATACTATCCGCCTGTTCATCATCAATGCAATAATAATCACTGAGGTATCTCAATCGGCTCTGCATGGTGAGTGCTGAATTTTCCCCATTGACATAAAGCACCTTTCGTGCCTTCCCAATACCAAAGCCAAGAGTATCACGGCCCAAAGCTAAACCATAGCAGAGGTTTAAAAGCAGCATACTTTTACCGATCTTTCCGGCTCCAGTAAGCTGGAGAATACCGCCTGCTGTAAGCACCGCGCCTTTATCCGAATTAAGGATAACATCACCCTGCAATAACTCTTTATCGGGGAAATCAACCGCGTTCTCTATAGTCCATACTTTAAACCCTTTGGCTTCGCTTTTCAATTCAGCTATGATATTGGTCATTTCGCCCCCTTTCTCTCAGCCCTTACCATCAATCGGCCATTACTACCAACGAAATAACTGAATTTTGGTTGAAGCAATCCGCCACTAAAGGCACACCACATTTCAATAAGTAGCCGCTGAAATTGCTTGTCTGTAAGCGGTTGTTTGGGATTTCTGGCGATGTGGTTATATTGAAGCTGTGATTGATCTGCCCGATTAATCTGCCCTTGACTGTTAAGCCTCTCAGCTCGCCCCTGAGTGGCTTTTACTTTTTCTCGCATGGTTCAAGCCTCCCCGTTTATTTCGCCACCCTCAAGCCACGCCTTGAACTTATCAATAGGGATAAGCAGGCGGCCCCCATGTCCTTTGACGTGTGGAATTTTACCCTCAGACGTGAGAGTATAGAACCGGCTTCTTGATAGTGGGAAGCTCGCGAAGCTCTCAGCATACTGGCGCGCGCCATCGACTGACAGGTATTTCTTTTCTGGCGGTGTGAATTGTGTTGCGGTGTTGCTCATGGCTATTTGTGTTTAGTTATAAAGCGTACCCTTTGCCGCTTTATACAAACTAAGCCTATAAGCTATTTTATTTCAGCAGGATAGCGTCCCTAAACCATACCTTAAACGTCCCAAACATCCCTAAAACATCCCTACCAAACTTGTTTTTTGATATTCTGGATGTGTTTTCTCCCTGATCTTGATTCCTCAAGAGCATCGGAATGGTTCTTTACAAATAATTCACGAACCTTTTCTTTTGAGGGTGAAGTTTTATAGAGTTCATCCAATTCAAGTATCATCAACTTCTTTGGCCATCTTGATCTATTATCAATCAAAGCCTTATCGATTACATTCTCGCGCTTTCCCCGCTCCGTTCCCTGCTGATCTGCTGCCGTTCTGTCGTGCTGTTCGTCTCCGTTCAAAGAATTCATATAAATTCCCCATACCCATACCCTTGCCGCATTTACAAAAAGAAGTGTTTTAACCGTTTCAGTTATCGGCTTTGGGTACTCGAAAAGTTTCGGCTTTTCAAGGTGTTTAATAATATCATCACCTATGAGTGGTTCTTTAGCTAACAAAACCTTTTTCCAAGCATCCAACGCAGCAAGAAGGGGAACAAGGAAATAATGAGGATAATCTAATACGCACCTCTTTAAAAAATGAGAAAGAGGAAACTCATCCCCAAATAACTGTTTGCATTTTATCGCCGTTTGTAAAGCTTCCTCTGTCTCAATTGTTTTTGGAGGCTTCGCATCTAACAAGCCATTCAGATAATCAACATGCCAATTAATTGCTAAACTACAGGTTAGCGTTAAATCAACTTCATCTGTTTCATAAGACTCAATATTCATTCGCCGTTCTCTCGTGTAATCTCTATAAATGCTCATATCCAGCCTCTTTTTAGTTTATTCCGCCCACCGGTTAATCGAATTACTCATCCTTTGATACTGCAATTGCAAGCTCTTTTGCTGAATACTCTCTGCCATCAAACATATACCGGCCTTCAGCGTTCTTCTTTAATCTCAATGCCTTCGCTATGACTTCCCCTTCGGCGTCCAGTGCTGCGGCAATGCTTCCCGCTTTTGGTGCAATAACCGGCTCAGGATGAATTGTTTGCTCTTGAGTTGATACAATACTCAATGAGGATAAGGCGACTGTCTGAGGCTCATGTGTAGAGAATACCGGCAACCGGTTCACCTCAGCAACTCGCTTTGTATCGACCAGCCTACAATATTTCTGAGTGGTGGAAATATCCCTGTGGCCTAATTGCTTTGATACCGTGTAAATATCTGAACCACTGGATAACATCATTGTGGCCATTGTGTGCCGTGACGCATGAAAATGTAAGTCCCAGGTTAAACCGGCCCTAATCCCCCATATATGAAGAGCCTTGTTTATTGCTGATCTGTCCGGTAGAATGAAAACTCTATCGTCTCCATCCGGTGCAAATTCAGGGTGCAACCTCTTAACCTCAGCAAGTATTTTAACAGCCTGCTCAGGAATCGGGCATTCTTCATATTGGCCTGTCTTTTTCTGCCGAAACTTGATAAATGGCGCGCCATTGACCAATGAAATTTTTTCCCATGTCAACAATTCCAAATCTGATACCCTCAAGCCGGTGAAGCATCCGAACAAGAACGCTTGTTTAACCATCTCGGTTTTGCATGGCGCATTATAGAGCGCCTCGATATTCTCAATAGTGAGGAAGTGCCGCTGAATATCCGTTTGCCCGATATTGGCAACTTTCCCCGTGAAATCTTCTTTAATGAACCCTGACCGCCAAGCCTGTTTTATGTTTTTTCGTATAACCCCAAAATAGCAAGCCGCCGTATTCTGGCTGATAGAATCATCAGCCAATAAAAAGACTTTGAACCGCTCAAGCCATGCAGGGTTTAACTTGTCAAACGGCACAAGGCCGCCGGAAAACGCTATAAGTTTTTTTAAAGTGTTCGTCTCAATAGAGTATCTGGTTTTCTCTATCGACGTTCTCAAGTACTCGACAAAGTCCCCTGCTGATTTCGCTTTCCGTTCGAACAACGCTGCTGGGTCTGCCTGCAAATCCCGCTCAAACTCTCTCCGCCGATCTTCAGCCTCAGCCTTTGCCGTGTTGAACGCTTTCCGGTTTTTGGGATCCCCTTGTAATCCAGATTTCACAGAAAACCGGCCTAATTCACCATGATAAACATCAATGTAAAAGGCGACTTCACCCCCGGCTAACTTCCTTTCCCTGATCTTTACACCCATTTTTCACCGCACTGTAACATATTTCTGTAACAAGCCCCTGTAACTGTTCCAAACAGGTTACAAAATAAGCAGTAATTATACAAAGGAAATAATAAGTGATAATAACAGAAAGGATATAAAAACAGTTGAATAATAAGCAGATACGGGATAACCTAAGAACTCATGATACACATCAAAATACGCCACTCACGAAATGCCTATTTTCATGGTATGTGTATTTGGATGTGTACTTAAATATACCAATAACCGAAGGTAATAGTTGCTGTTGCCCGGAACGAAATTTGCAGCGTGCCATGCATGTCGGTACATTCAACATGCAGTCTGAAATTATGAACGCATAAAGAGAGGAATGGAAAACAGTCAAAAAAAACAAGCTGTAGCTTTAAGCTCTGTAATAGCAAGCCTCCTGCTTACGGCGATGAAACTTGTTGTCGGCATCATGACCGGCAGTATCGGCATTATTTCTGAAGCGGCACATTCTGCCCTTGATTTCGGTGCTGCAGGCCTTACCCTGTTTGCGGTCAGAATGAGTGACAAACCTGCCGACAGTAAACACCATTATGGGCATGCAAAGGTTGAAAGTGTTTCGGCGCTCATCGAAACGGGCCTTCTTATTGTTACAAGCGTCTGGATAATCTATGCGGCGATCGACCGGCTGAAAGGAGGCGCCATCGAATTAGAGGTTACCTGGTATGCCTTTGCCATTATGATTATTTCAATCGTGGTTGATTTTTCACGGTCAAGAGCGCTGAAAAAGGTTGCAAAAGAGACCAACAGCCAGGCGCTTGAAGCTGATGCACTCCACTTCAGCTCCGACATTCTCAGCTCGGCAGTTGTTCTTGTCGGCCTCATTTTTGTCAGAATGGGCATCGCCTGGGCAGATGCTGCAGCGGGTATTGCTGTTGCCCTTTTAGTAGGATGGGCAGCGTTCAAACTCGGTAAAAAAACAATCGATATTTTGATTGATGCTGCACCGGAAGGACTCTCTGAGCGGATTGAAGAGATTGCGATGACCATAGAGGGGGTAATTTCCATTGATAAACTCAGGGTTAAATCAACCGGCCCTCAAGTATTTGTTGAAATGGTGGTTTGTGTCAATAGAACCTTGTCTGTTGAAAAGGTTCAGCAAATAGGCACAAAGATAGAACAGAAAGTGCGCGAAGATTTTCCTGTGGCTGATTTTACCATCAATACGAAACCTATCGCACTCAATAACGAAACTATAGCGGAACGGGTGCATGTCATCGGGCTGAATCATAACCTTCACGCGCATAACATTTCAACAAACCTGACAGACAGGAACAAGCACATTACCTTTGATGTTGAGATTGACCATCGGCTTACAATAAAAGAGGCGCACGACACTGTTACAGCGCTTGAAGAGGAGCTTCACAGGGAGTTTGACGGAGAACTCGATATATGCATCCATATTGATCCTCTTCGCAATGATGAGCATAGCACCACATCCCTTGCATCTGAAGATGAAAAGTCTGTGCGCGATACAATTACCCGGGTTGCACAAAACATAGAAAATGTTCAGGACGTCCACGACATCCTGATAAGGAAAAACGAGAACCAGAAGCTCTTTATTACCCTGCACTGCTCATTTAACGATGAAGTGCTTTTAGAGGAGGTTCACTCTCTGACGAGCCGGCTTGAAGGAGCTATCTATCAGTCACTGCCGGATGCCTACCGTATTATCATTCACGCCGAACCCTTTCTGCATAACAATCATGTGTAGCCATGAAAGAAGCCATACAGGAAACGATTGCGTTTGATATTTATGGAACCCTGATTGACACCCATGGCCTTATTGGTATGCTGCGATGCCATGCCGGTGAGAATGCTTCCCGGTTTTCGCAACTCTGGCGTCAGAAACAGCTTGAATACTCATTTAGACGCGGTCTGATGCGACAATACCTCGACTTCGGGGTTTGCACCGCCCAGGCACTTCATTACGCATGCCTCGCTTTCGGAGTATCTCTCACAGAGAATGAAACATCGACACTGCTAAACGCATACAGGGCATTGCCGATCTTTGAGGATGTGGCAGAGGGGCTTGGAAATGCGAGGGACGCCGGGTTCCGGCTCTATGCATTTTCCAATGGAAAAGCAGCCGACATCCGGCAGCTGCTTGACCACGCTGACATCAGTCGATATTTTATCGATATCATCAGTGTCGACGAGGTGCAATCATTCAAGCCAGACCCTCTCGTTTACCGGCACTTTCTCGAAAAAGCAGCCGTAAAGGCTGAAAATGCCTGGATGGTTTCGGCAAATCCTTTTGATGTCATCGGCGCCGTGTCAGCAGGGATGAAATCTGCATGGGTGCAACGCTCCCCTGAGGTGATCATGGATCCATGGGAAATTGGACCAACCGTTGTAATTCATCGCCTCAGTGAGCTTGAGAGCGCTATATCCGACTGGAGAAATACTCATTTCGGTTAAATAGTCATTGAAAGAGATCTTTCCTTTTCCCGGTTTACTGGCTCCTGATATCTGTTTTTTCAGAACTTATTTTTTTAAATTACACTGTTAATGGCATTGCATCGTATGTATTACGATTCCCTCATCTTTGCCTTTATTTACAGAAGGTGATTCATTCGCTCTCTGCAAATACTTTCTATTGAGATTAATCTTTCTGGCGATAGAGTCCCGGCCTTTGTAAATTTTTTTTTGCACTTGAATCTGTCATTCGGAGGAACGAGATAAACGGGGTTACCGAAAACCGAACAGAGTAGGTAAAAAATAAATTACCCAGCGATGGCAATGAAAAATTTTTCAAAGAGACTCTGTAAACAGCCTAAAACTATTCAGAGGACTTTTGACCCAAGCGTATCACTGCACAGACAGGGTTTTATCCTTTCAACCAGTTTGAAATGGGTAAATAGCACAGAAATCAAGTACCTGTTTATCGAAGGTGATGAACCACAAAAAAATGTTGTGAGAACGGGGTTCAAGGTATGGAAAGATCTGGGTATTGGTATCTCGTTCAAAGAGGTTACGCGTGTTGAGGATTCAATGGTTAGAATCGGGTTTGACTACACTGATGGCTCATGGTCTTATGTTGGCCGGGAAATTTTAAATATTCCTGCCGCTGAAAAAACAATGAATTTTGGTTGGGACTTGACTGCCGACAGCTATGGCATGACAACTGCTGTTCATGAAATAGGTCATACCATTGGCTTCCAGCATGAACACCAAAGTCCATTCTCAGGTATTGAATGGGATACCGATGCTGTCTACAAAGAGTTTTCAGGACCACCAAATAATTGGCCGAAAAGTGAAATTGATTCTAACATCATCAATAAATTACCGGCAAATCAGGTGAAGGGTTCTTCATGGGATCCTAAATCAATCATGGAGTATGAATTCGGACCAGGACTTGTATTACAACCAGCTGAGTATAAAAAGGGAATATTTCCTCCCGGAATTTTATCGGCAAATGATATACAAGGAGTAAAGTCGTTCTATCCCGTTGTCGCTGAAAAGTCTATTGTAAAGCTTCAACTGCATAAGTCGGTTCAAATCAAAGCACATACAGGCGGGCAGGATGATTTTATTTTTACAGCTCCCTCGACAAAGAAATATACTTTTCAAACAGTCGGGGACCTGGATACTGTTATGGTGATTTCTGAAAAAGCAAAGAGTGAAAACCATTACCTTGCCGGGGATGATGACAGCGGTTATGAAAAAAACTCCAAAATCACACTGCCTCTGGTAAAAGGGAGGAGCTATTTAATCAATGTCAGGGTGATGTATGAACCGGCAACGCAAAGTGGCTCTATTATCGTTACCTGAGCAGCACTGGAACTTCTGAAGGTTATAACGCCCGGTTGATAAAGTCGATCAACGGTTTCACCGATCGGAATTTGACGGCAAGAGAAGCCGCAAGTCCCGGATCGGTGAGTTCGTTATTGTCGATAAAGCGCTGGGTGTAGTAGCCTTTGAATTTGATATAGTCTATAGCTGGACTGTCGGGGTCGTAGCCTTTTGGCGGGCGGACTAATTTTCCGGATGGCTGGACGCTTTCAGGAAAAGAGTGCAGCAGCTCTTTGGCATTAACGATTGATTGCCACTCTTTGAAAGAGCCGTCAATTTCCCGTCTTACAGAATCAAGAATGGCAGGTTCCGGCATATAGATACCTCCTCCGACAAAAGAGGCACCTGGCTCCACATGAAGGTAATATCCTGCATAGGGACTCTTTCTGCCTCCCTTGCTGATAAAGGCAAAGAAGTTCGTCTTGTAGGGCGTTTTGTCTTTTGAAAAACGAATATCGCGGTTGATGCGCATCATACAAGCTTTCGGCTCGAGATATGACGACGCAATATCCTCATCGAAAGTGGACAGATGAGCAAGCAGTTTGACGACCGTATCGAGAACATCACCCTGTGCTTTCTGATACTCTTTTTTATGCTCGTCAAACCATGCCTTTGTATTATTGGCTTTCAGGTTTGAGAGAAATTGGAGAGTGCTTTCAGTGATCATAAGATAAAGAGTTAGAGTGAGTTATAGGTCCTATAGGACGTATAAGACCTATAGGACCTATGAAAGATTTTGTTTTTTCTTGTCGGAAAGAGCGGAAGAGGAAGTTGCGACGTCTTGATCAAAACCTTTTTTTTCTGAACTGGTCACCAGTTTGTGCAGAACACCGATAACGAGAAGGGATGCAAGCAGGAGTCCGTAATGCCATGTATTGGTAGCCTGTTCTAAACTCTGACCGGCAGTGACAGTACGGACAGGTTCGACAATCAGCTGGCGAAGCAGAGTTATCATGGCAACTTCAATGAAAACGACAACATGGAAAACACCGGTCTGGACATAGTTGATTTCAGCAGAGATAAGACTTGACAGGGTCCAGACAATAAACAGGGTTCCCAATGCCTGCAAAAAACCGTGAGCAAGATTATTTATCTCAAATGAATGAACAACAGCCATGGTAAACTCCCACAATACCATTATGCTCGCCAGGACCAGCGCTATGGCCAGAAAAGCATGCAGGATATGATTAAAGGCACGGAGAGCACTTAAGAGGCGATCTTCGAAAGACGCAATCATGAACTGAGTGGTTAATTGTTAACTGGAGCTGAAAAATAAGAGTTACCGGAATGTTCACAATTATTAAACGCATGTTTATGTTATTGTAACAATTAGGCGCAGTGTTTGCAAAAAAAGGGCGGGTCTATTCTTAAGAAATCCAGTTGCCCTTTTTCATTTCAGCGACTTCACTCCCTCTGAATTATTGGAGAGTAGCCTATCTGGATGTACATTATTACAATAGAGATTCGGAAAATTTTCCCCCTATAGCTCTTGCTGTTACAACTGACATGCATGAACGAAAAAGAAATAGAACAACTGAAAAAGGGTGATGTTCTTATCAGCCTTACCTATTTGCCGGATGACGTGGTCAGTGTCTGCAGCAGAATCCATATTAACGCCACGCCGGCAAAGGTATGGAAGACGCTAACCGATTACGACAATCTGAGCAGTTACCTGCCAAAGGTTATGGCAAGCAGTGTCATTGAACGAAATGGCAATGAAGTCACTCTTGACCAGACAGGAAAAACCGGTATTTTTATCTTTGAAAAAGTTGTGCATTTTCAGCTCAAACTCACGGAAAAATTTCCTGAATCCATCTCCTTCGAACAGATTTCCGGGGATTTTCTGGTGTACCAGGGAGAATGGCGTCTTGAAACCAGCAGTGCAATACAAGGCACACTGCTCTTGTATAATGCGAAATTGAAACCGCTTTTTTTTGCACCCCCAATTCTTGTCAGCTTTGTGCAGTGGCAGGATCTACCTGGAATACTGAAGGCTCACAAACAACGAGCTGAAGCAGTGTAGAGAACAGATGAACACATTGAAAGAAACCAGCGTTGAACCTTGTATTAATACAACGTTACCAGCAGCAACCATTCTCGATTGAAACACTATGATCACCAGCAAACCAGTGTGCGTTACCGGGGCATCAGGATTTATAGCCGCTCATATTGTCAGGGAACTGCTTCTAGAGGGATATAGCGTCAGGGGGACTGTTCGCAAAAGCCCGAAGAACTACCCTTTCCTTCTCTCGCTTCCCGGTGCTGCAGAACGGCTTGAACTTGTTGAAGCCGACCTGCTCGGTGAGGGCGCATACGACAAGGCCGTCGCCGGATGTGAGGTTGTTATGCATACAGCAAGCCCTTATGTGATAAACGTTAAAAACCCGCAAACGGATCTTGTCGATCCGGCAGTTAACGGAACAGAAACTGTACTGGATAGCTGCGTGAAATCCGGCAGCGTCAAACGGGTGATTTTCACCTCTTCTATTGCCGCCATAACGGACGAACCGGACAGCAGGAAAGTCTTTACGGAAAAAGACTGGAATACCATGTCATCTCTTGATCGCAACCCCTACCACTATTCTAAAACACTTGCTGAACGGGCTGCCTGGGATTTCATAATGAGAAAACGACCAATTTTTGATCTGGTTGCCATCAATCCCTTTATTGTTATCGGCCCTTCGCTCGGCCCTTCACTTAATACCAGTAACCAGATCATTCGTGACATTATGACCGGAGTATACCCTGGCATCATGGATATTAACTGGGGCTTTGTTGACGTACGGGATGTTGCAAAAGCGCATCTTCTTGCCATGCAAACCGATAGCGCTAGTGGCCGTTACCTTTGCTCGGGAGAAGCAATGCACATGAGAGAGCTGGTGGCACATCTTGCATCATCAGGTTTTGATAGATACTCATTGCCCAAGGTTGATCTTTCGGGAAAAGTTGGAACACTCCTCATGAAACTGCTCTCTTTCACACAACCCAGAAATACAGGCACCTACATCCGCACCAACATAGGGCAGACTATGCGCTATGACAATTCCAAAATCAAGCGGGAATTAGGTCTATCTTTTATACCGGTGAAGGAAAGCATTATTGATGCGGTTAAAGATATGGTGAAATGGGGTCATCTGCCGCCGAAAAATAACAACAAGTAACCACGGTGTTTGAATTCTTTATGCATAGCTCCATCAGAAAGGTATACCGCTCCATACTGCTCCTCGTTGTCATAGTGATCTCCTTTATTGCAAACTTCTCATTGGCACAGCCGATAGCTACAGTTTCTTCTGACTCATTATCTACAGAACATCAGAAGTTGTTGAAGGGTGAAGTGCTTGTCGTCCTCTCTGACCTGCCGGACGGGGTGACTGGAGTTGAGGGACATATCTATATAGCAGCACCTCCAAAAAAGGTATGGGAGGTCATCACAGATTATGATAATCATAAGAAATTTGTGCCGAATGTTCTGGACAGCGGCATGATTTCGGACAACGGCAGTGAGAAGGTGATGTTTGAGAAAGGGAAATCGGGGATGCTTTTCTTTCAAAAAACGGTCAATATAAAGATGAAAGTGTGGGGAGATGCTCCAAAGCGCCTGTATTTTCAGCAAATCACCGGAGATTTTAAGGTCTATCATGGAGAGTGGATACTTGAGGATTACCCGCAGGGAGCAGGAACATTTCTCACCTACAAAGCTGAAGTAAAACCAGGTTTTTTTGCCCCCCGGTTTGCGGTAAAAAATGTGCAGAAGCACGATTGTCCTTCAATGATGTCGGCAATGAAAAAACAGGCTGAATTATCGTCATTACCTGAACTGAAGAAAGAGTGAACTACCTCGCGGTCATCTGAGATATCGGGGAGTGTTGGAATAGGGTTCGGTCGTCAATGACCCTTGAGTGCTGGATAGTGTTGCGCTTTTTGAGAGTTTCCGGCATCCTGCTGAAATTATAAGCCATCGCGCGCCACACTGCTGCCGATTTTTTCAGTCCACCCGGGAGTTGCGTGAGATAATATACCGACGCTGCTATTTCAAGCAAAAAGCGTATGGGCAGCAACCAGCACAAGCCTGCCATACTCCGGTTTTTGAGCTGCATGGTAATATTGTTGCGGTGATTGAAATAAATTTTTTCCACTGTACCGCCTTGCAGCGAAGCGCCTCCTTCGTGCTGTATGACTGAGGAAGGAACTGATCGCACATGGTAGCCTGCAAGTTTCATTCGCCAGGAGAGATCAATCTCTTCCATCTGCATAAAAAAATCTTCATCAAACCCGCCGAGTTCTTCGACCACTGCTCTTTTTACAAACATTGCAACCCCGGACGCCCAGAAAATATCCTGTTCAATATCATACTGCCCCTCATCAGACTCCAGCTTGGCAGATCGACGGCCAAGACACCAGGGATAACCAAGCCGGTCCATCATCCCGCCGGCAGCACCGGCATAATCAAAAAGCTTTTTTCCTTTACCACCGGGCCTCATTGAAAGAATTTTAGGCTGCAAGGCACCTGTCTGTTCATCATTCTCGGCAACTAAAACAAGCCGTTCAAGCCACAGAGGATCATGAACGGTGTCGTCATTCATAAAGACGACGTAATCGGCAGAGGAGCACTTCAACCCTGCATTGCAGCCTCCTGCATATCCCCTGTTTTCCGCCAATCGCTCCAGTCGTGCGTTTCTGTATCGCTTTACAAGAAAAATCAGCCCGGCCTCTTTACCTCCGTTATCCACAACGACAATGTTCATTGAGGGATAGATGGTGTTTTCAAGCGAATCAAGACAGCGCTCAAGCATGTCGCGCCTCTTGAAGTACGGGATAATGATATCGACGGTGGGATAGGTCTGTGTGGCGGTGGTCATTTCAGCGTTTTCCAGAATTCACCGGCTAACCGGGCGCTCTCTTCCGGGGTTCCGGAGGCTGCTATATACTGGAGAAGGGCTGTACCGACAACTGCTCCATCGGCCAGAGTCCACATATGCTCCACGCGCTCCCGGTCCTTGATGCCGAAGCCTACAACAAATTTTTTTCCGGTATGATTGCGTACCCTTTTCAGGTATTCATCGACAGCGGCACCGGTTGTACGATCAGAAAGCTTGGCGGTTCCAGTTGTCGCATTAACAGCAATGCAGTAGGAAAAATCGGTCGAAAGGGAGTCGATAAGCTCTATGCGTTCGGGAGGAGTTACCGGTGAAACAAGAAACACAACACTGAGACCGATGGCTTTGGCCCGCTCAAGGAAATCTGCTGCCTCCTCGGGCGGAAGATCAGGAATAAGCAGGCCGTCAACTCCCGCTTCCACTGCATCCCGCAGAAAAGATTCAATACCGTAGACTATCATCGGGTTGCAGTAACCCATCAGAACGATGGGTGTTGTAATCTTCCTGCACCCTCTACCCCGGCGCGCATGCTGCACCAACTCAAAAAGATGCTTTATGGTGACACCATTGCGGATCGCTGTATGAGCTGCATCCTGAATCACGGGACCATCCCCGATGGGGTCAGAGTAAGGCATACCAAGTTCGATGATATCTGCACCGCTCTCCTGCAGAGCCTCAAGCACAGGAAGCGTTGCTCCAACTACAGGAAACTCAGGCATGTAATAGGCAATGAGCAGTTTTTTATCCTGCTGCAAAAGAGTGGAAATTCTATTATGCGTCATAGTACGGCAGGTAATCATCGCAAAAGTTGAGGAATAACAAAAATGTCGAGCACCATTGAGAACATGGTGATCATGTGCACCAGAACACTACCCCAAAGATTACGGGCTTTAAGCACAAGATAACCACCAAAAATACCTATCGGGAACGCCATCATGGCCATCATGGCACGCTCTTTCATACCGACAGGGGCAACGGCAAAATGGTTGATGACATAAAACAGGGTTGTCAGAAACACCGTCAAATGCTTGTTGAATCCCCGCTCAATCATGGCGGAAAACATGATACCGCGCCAAAGAAACTCTTCGGCTAAAACAAGAACAGGGAAAAAATAGAGCAATGAACGATTGACGAGTATAAATTGCATCCCTGACATCGGAACGCCTCCATTCTTATAGTAGATCACCGTATTCATGACATCCATACTGAAAAGCAGAATACCGGCAATCCCTCCCCACTTCAGTGACTTGCGAAGATCTCCGCCAGCCAGATACATTTCCTCCCATTCACCACTCGTTTTACCCCGGTAGAGCACAAGACCGATAGAACCGAGAACATAAAGAGCCAGGGCCGGCCACTCCTGGAGCACAGTAAAATGACCTGCCAGGCCAACAATCCAGATCAGGGCCATCAGGCCGAATGAAAGGTTGAATCTTGCCGAGAGTGACTCTGAAGATGAGGAGAGCGATTTTGAAGAGTGCATGGTTGAGAACTTATTTATGGATGATGACGTGGAGATCTCTCACATGCGTTCGAGATGACAAGGTTGCATGAAGATATCTTACCCGACAATTCTAAATATACTTAGGACGCTCTTCATATTCAATTGGATCGCGCACACCGACAAGTTCAAATGCTCTGAGCCTTCGGGCACAGCTGTCGCATACTCCGCATGCTTTTCCCTCGCTTTTATAGCATGACCAGCTGAATCCGAAAGGAACATCAAGCTCCATCCCTTTAAGAACAATGTCAGATTTCTGCATTTCAATCAGCGGTGTAAGAATCTCGATAGTTGTTTCGGGTTTTGTTCCGAGTGCTATTACCCTGTTGAAAGCGTCATAAAACACCTTTCGACAGTCGGGGTAGCCGGAAGAGTCCTCTTCGACCGCACCGATGAATATCCTCTCAGCACCGATGACTTCTGACCAGCTCACCGCCATCGACAGAAACCCGGCATTCCGGAAAGGAACATAACTGGTTGGAATAGCTGAACCCTGAAGGTCTGCCCCGCTCACAGGCATTGAATAATCTGTCAGTGAAGAGCCGCCAATCTCTGCGAGAAAGTCAGCACTGACTTCGAGGCGAGACTCTATATTGAAGTGTGAACAGATAGAGCGGAATGATGCCAGCTCTTTCTGCCAGGTACGCTGGCCATAATTGACATGCATGGCCGCCAATTCGAAACCGCGCTCATGAGCTATCGCCGTGGTTACAAGACTGTCCATTCCTCCACTGACAAGAACTACGGCTTTCATGGTTTACAGATAAGAAATTGATGGAAAAAATTTCTGAAAGGTAACAAAAAAAAAGCCAGCCCGAAGGCTGGCTTTTTAAAAAATAGAACCGGGCAACGCTTAATACATGCCGCCCATTCCACCCATTCCGCCCGGAGGCATTGCAGGCATGTCTGATTTTTCTTCCTTGATGTCGGTAATTGCAGCTTCTGTGGTCAGAAGAATGCTGGCAACTGATGCAGCGTTCTCAAGAGCACTTCTGGTTACCTTGGTAGGATCAACCACACCGGCTTCAACAAGGTTTTCGTATTTTTCGGTTCTGGCGTTGAAACCAAAATCGCCAGTTCCTTCCTTAACCTTCTCCAGAACAACAGCACCATCGGTGGTACCGGTGTTTGCCACAATCTGGCGGAGAGGCTCTTCAAGAGCACGGCGGACGATTTCAATACCGGTTTTCTGATCTTCATTGTCTGCAACAGCTCTATCCAGACCTTTGATAGCACGGATAAGAGCAACACCGCCACCGACAACGATACCTTCCTGAACAGCAGCGCGGGTTGCATGCAGAGCATCTTCAACACGTGCTTTCTTCTCTTTCATCTCGACTTCAGTTGAAGCACCGATGTTAAGAACAGCAACGCCACCTGAAAGTTTTGCAAGACGTTCCTGCAATTTTTCAGTGTCATAATCAGAGGTTGATTTTTCAATCTGTCCCTTGATTTCGTTGATACGTGCCTTGATCTCTTCAGCTGTACCTTTACCTTCAACAATGGTCGTGTTGTCCTTGTCGACAGTAACGCGACCAGCCTGGCCGAGGTATGAAATTGTTGCATTCTCAAGCTTGTAGCCCTTCTCTTCGGAAATAACGGTGCCACCGGTAAGAATAGCAATATCCTCAAGCATGGCCTTGCGGCGATCGCCAAAGCCAGGAGCCTTGACTGCACATACTTTCAGAGTACCTCTCAGCTTGTTGACTACAATCGTTGCAAGAGCTTCGCCTTCAATGTCCTCAGAAATAATGATCAGGGGACGGCCAGTCTGTGCAGATTTTTCAAGAATAGGAAGAAGCTCCTTCATGTTGCTGATCTTCTTGTCATAAATAAGAATCAGCGGATCTTCGAGCTCAGCATCCATTGTTTCAGGATTGGTCACAAAGTAAGGTGAAAGGTAGCCACGGTCAAACTGCATACCTTCAACAACCTTAAGCTCGGTGTCCATACCTTTTGCTTCTTCAACAGTGATAACACCGTCTTTACCGACCTTGTCCATCGCTTCGGCAATCAATTCACCGATTTCAGGATCGTTGTTGGCGGAAATTGTACCAACCTGAGCGATCTCCTTTTTACCGGTGATATTACGGCTGATGTTTCTCAGCTCCTGAACCACCTCTTTTACAGCGCGGTCAATACCTCTTTTCAGGTCAATCGGACGAGCACCAGCAGTAACGTTTTTCAGACCTTCACGATAGATAGCCTGAGCAAGAACAGTAGCTGTGGTTGTACCGTCACCGGCGACATCGCTGGTTTTTGACGCTACTTCACGAACCATCTGAGCACCCATGTTCTCAAAAGGATCAGAAAGCTCTATCTCTTTTGCAACGGTTACACCGTCTTTCGTTGAGGTAGGAGCACCGAATTTTTTATCGATCAGTACATTACGTCCGGCAGGTCCGAGGGTAACTTTAACAGCGTTTGCCAATTTGTCAACGCCAACTTTAAGTTTGGCCCTGGCTTCAGCATCAAAAAGAATATCTTTAGCAGTCATTGTAACAGATTCCTCCTGTTAGTTTTTTTGAAAATTTTAGGAACGGATCAGCCGAGAATAGCAAAAATGTCAGACTCGCGCATGATGAGGTAATCCTCACCTTCCACACTGACTTCGGTGCCGGAATATTTGCCATACAGCACTTTCTGGCCTACTTTTACCTCAATTTGAAGCAGTTGGCCATTGTCAGCAATCTTGCCTGCTCCTACTGCGACGACTTCACCATACTGCGGTTTTTCTTTCCCTGTATCGGGAATATAAAGGCCGCCTTTGGTTTTTTCCTCTGCCGGTGCAGGTTTAACAATAACTCGATCAGCTAAGGGTTTCAAGTTCATTGTCTTCTCTTGTTTGGGTTTTAGATTAATAGTAAAATACTATTGACTTGTAAATTGATTTGTCCCGCTTTTAGCACTCAAGCACTTCGAGTGCTAAAATGAACACCTAATAATAAAAAAAATATTGTTCCTTCCAAAAGTTTCTTTACTTCAAGGAACTACATTTACACTCTATCAAAGGATATGCCTATGCCATCAGAAGCAAATAAAACAATAGATGACGCACTCTATTACATTATCGGTAAGGTCACAATGGAAAAGCTGACAAGCAGCCTTTCAAAGATGCAGGATGACACGGCTACAGCCGAAGACCGGCAGCTCGCTGCTTTGCTGCAGGAAATCGCCGCACTTGCCAAAAACCGCATGTCGGTAGCGGCAAACGAAACCGAATTCAGTAAAGGAAACCCTGTCTGGGTGGAGCGCACAGCTCAGTCGCACTTTCCGCATATCCGGCTGCACGGCGGCGCACTTGAAGATGATCCGACTAACGGTTGAGCAAAGAACAGCCTGTTCAACGTTCAATGGATGGTTTCAGATAGCGGCCTGTGAGAGAGTGATCCATTGCCGCAATCTCTTCAGGAGTCCCTTCTGCAACAATACTGCCACCTTTATCACCTGCACCAGGCCCAAGATCGATAACCCAGTCAGCCTGCGTGATGATATCCGGATTGTGTTCAATAATGACCAGAGTGTTCTTCTGCTCAAGGAGTTTTTCAAAACAGAGGATCAGCTTGTTGATATCCTCGAAATGAAGACCCGTTGTAGGCTCATCAAAAATAAAGAGCGTATGATCCACATCGGCTCGAGCAATGAAACTGGCAAGTTTGAGGCGCTGAGCCTCCCCTCCCGAAAGAGTACTTGAGGACTGGCCTAACCTGATATAACCAAGCCCTACCTCGTCCAGTACCATCAGTTTTTTTGCAATCCCCTTCTCGCTGCGGAAAAATACAATAGCCTCCTCAACGGTCATATCGAGCACCTCGGCAATGGAAAGCCCCTGGTACTTCACTTCAAGAGTATCGGGCTTGTAACGCAGCCCGTTGCAATCTTCGCACACCGCTTCAATATCTGCAAGAAACTGCATTTCAATGTGAACACTGCCCTCTCCGGCACAGCTTTCACAGCGACCCCCCGGAATGTTGAAAGAAAAATAGCCTGCCTTCAAGCCTCTTTGTTTTGCATCCTTAGTCTGCGAGAAAAGAGTACGGATATCATCGAATATCTTGAGGTAGGTTACAGGATTGCTTCGACTTGATTTTCCAATAGGTGACTGATCAACATGCTCAACTTTATCGACAAGCCATGTTCCTGAAATTGAACGATGAGTTCCTACCTTCTCCTTCAACCCGACTTTTTCCTTCAGAATCCCCTTGTTGAGAATATCGTTGACCAGGGTTGACTTGCCCGAACCACTCACACCGGTCACGCAGGTCATGACGCCGAGAGGAAAACGCACATCAATATTCTTGAGATTGTTCTGCATGGCGCCGGTAATTTCAATGCAGGAGGTGAAATCGGGCGTTCTGCGAACCGCGGGCACGGCAATCCGTTTTATGCCTTGAAGATACCGGGATGTAAGTGAGGTGCCGTGTTCCTTCATTGCCATGACTGAGCCATGAAAAACCACTTCACCGCCCATCCGCCCCGCATAAGGGCCAAGGTCGATGACTTCATCGGCGGCCTCTATAATTTCACGGTCATGTTCGACAACAACAACAGTGTTGCCAAGATCGCGCAACCGCCTGAGGAGTGTTATCAGGCGGGCCGAATCACTCTGGTGCAGGCCGATACTCGGTTCATCAAGAATATAGATTGCTCCGACAAGCGGAGAACCAAGGGAGGTGGAAAGATTGATGCGCTGAAATTCACCCCCGCTCAGTGTATGGGTCAATCGGTCAAGGGTAAGGTAATTCAACCCGACATCGAGCAGATAGCCAAGACGTTTTATAATCTCCTGCAAAATAACTTCAGCCACTTTGCGGTCGAACGGGGAAATATCAAGATTGCGGAAAAACTCTGAGGCATCAGCGATATTCATGCGGGAAACTTCGCCGATCGTGCAACCGGAAACCCGCACAAGCCTTGCATCGGGATTAAGACGGTTCCCCTCACAATCAGGACAGGTTGCATACCCGCGATAACGGCTTAAAAAGACCCTGTAGTGCATCTTGTAGCCTGCATCCTTCTCTATTTCAGCAAAAAAAGGCCAGATGCCCTTGTATCGATCATCAGGCAGTCCTTTCCAGATAATCTCCTTGTGGGCATAGGAGATCTTTTCATAGGGAACATCAAGGGGAATGCCGAGAGTTGGCGCAACAGCAAGAAGCTGACGGAGATTCCATCGGTATTTTTCAGAGTTCCAGCACGCAATAGCACCTTCTGCGAGGGAGAGTGACTTGTCGGGGACCACAGCATCTTCATCAATGCCGGCAATCCGGCCAAAACCCTGACAGGTGGTACATGCACCTATCGGCGAGTTGAATGCAAAAAGCTGGGGAGAAAGCTCCTGATATTCAATGCCATTCAATTCTAATCGGTCACTGAAAAGGTAGGTTTTGCCTCCAACCACTTTCAATGCGGCATAGCCTCCGGATTCATTGAAAGAGCTTTCTGCAGCCTGAGAGATGCGGCTGAAAACTTTTTCATCGTGCTTCGCCACAAAACGGTCAACAAGCACCAGAAGAGAGGCACGTTCGGATTTCGGCATCTCAAGCACCCGTGTACAGGCTTTCTCAGTGTTAAGATCAAGCACCTCGTCACCCGAAACCACTCTGAAAAAACCTTTTTTCAGAAGATTTGCTATTTCATCCTGAACGGAACAACTATGGTGCCCGGCATCCTGATGGGCGGGGAAAAGAAATCCTACATAAAACTTTGTTCCCTCATCAAAAAAACCGGCCTGCAGGCTCACATCATCCGGAGTATGCTTCAGAACAAGTTCGTTGGTATCGCGAGAATATATTTTGCCAATCCTGGCATAAAGCAGGCGGAGATAGTCATAAATTTCCGACACCGTGCCAACCGTGGAACGGGGATTTTTAGGAATGGGTTTCTGCTCTATGGCAATTGCCGGAGCTATTCCTTCGACACTTTCAATATCGGGCCGCGGCATCCGCTCAAGGAACTGCCGAACATAGGCTGAAAGAGACTCCACATAGCGTCGGTGACCTTCGGCATAGAGGGTGTCGAACGCAAGGCTTGATTTACCTGAGCCGCTGACGCCAGTCAGTACCACAAAACGATTGCGGGGAATACAAACCGAGATATTGGCAAGATTATGAGTATTGATGCCTTTGAGGACAATATCAGGCAGACTCGTTTCAGCAACTGCTGAATTGTTGAGTCTATGAGTGGTCATGATTGAAAATAATGTTGAGCATTAATGATTGGCCGGGGAAACATCAAAGAGGAGTACCTCAACCCGGGAGGTAATAAACGCAGAACAAACTGAAGGAAAAAACCTTTTCTCGTCTCTCTTTGTTCATTTGACTATCTGATGCAGCAGACCTTGAATGGTAGTCTCCTCTAAAAGATTCTGAATTTTCAGCTGCAGTTTGTTCATATAGCTGCGATGGTTGCATGAGGAAAATATTTCACAGCTGGCGGCATCCACTCCACAATGGACAATATGAGGCTTTCCTTCGATGGCAACCGCAATGTCGGCTATTGTTATTTCTGCTATCGGCAAACCGAGCATGTAACCGCCTTTTACTCCCTGTACTGAGGTCGCTATACCGGCCCGCTTGAGACTCTGCATGGCCTTTGAAAGAAACTCCTGGGAAAATCCGATATCCTCTGCCATTTCCTTGACCGTAACCACCCTGTCCTGCCCCTTGGTTGCCAGGTAGGTAACAGCATGAAGTCCATATTCAAATTTTCTGGAAACCTGAAGCATATGACAAGTGTTGTGGTAAATAGGATTAATTTAACCCTATTACCACTGTGAAACAATACCTTTTATATTGCCACGTAACGGATATATTCTTTTATAAGTTTTTGTCCCAGTAACATTTTACAGACTTTTGTCATGAGCAGTGCTGTCAAAGATCAATACTTTTTGTGGCAATTTTCACCTGAAGATGAAGCGAAAATAAGATATCAGGAGTTCGGCACCGATCACCCTGAAAAAACCCCGCTTCTTTTTATTCATGGTTACGGCGGCATGCTGGAGCACTGGAACCTGAATATTCCCGCTTTCGCTCATGAGCATAAAATTTATGCCCTCGACCTTGTTGGTTTCGGAAAATCACAGAAACCAAATGTCCGATACAGCCTTGAACTGTTTGCCTCACAGATTGAAGCATTTCTCTATCTGAAAAAACTGGATAAGGTCATTATTATCGGTCACTCCATGGGGGCTGCAAGCGGTATCCTCTTTGCCCACCATAAGCCTGAGAAAGTAAAAGCCCTCATCCTTGCAAACCCTTCCGGCCTTTTTGGCGACACCATGGAGGGTATGACCAGCTTTTTCTTCGGAATTATAGGTTCACCGTTGATCGGCGAGGTTCTGTTCACCGCTTTTGCAAACCAGATGGGAGTAAGCCAGAGTCTTATACCTACATACTTTAATCAACAAAAGGTTGATGCGAAACTTATCAATCAATTCACCCTTCCGCTTCAGGACAAAGGAGCCCAATGGTCGTACCTCTCTCCTTCGAAAAGACCTCTTGATTTCAGGCTCGATCAGCTCCCGAAACCATGCAATTACACCGGGCCGGCATATCTTGTCTGGGGTGCAGAGGATACAGCACTCCCTCCACATAAAATCATACCTGAATTTCAGCAGCTTCTGCCACAGGCAGGTGCCTTTATCATTCCGAAAGCAGCACACTGCATACACCACGATGCGCATGAAGCGTTTAACAAACGGCTGAAAAAGATACTTGACCTGATTGACAAAACGGCCTGATCACTAATAGGCAGTACCCTGTACCGTTCGGATGTTGAAATCGCTCCATGGGGCTTTCAAACCTATCTGGACAGCATAGCTCTTGAACAGCCCGAATGGAATGCACTGAAAACTCACCTGCCAGCAATGCAGATCGCGATTGACCTGGAGCATTGGAAAAACAAACTCCCTGTTTTGAAGATCATACCCTGTATTCAACACTATCTGCCACTCTTTTGATAACGACTCCTTTAACGACGCATTGAGAAGAGTGGATGTCACCGGCACAAGAGGGTTGCTTTTATCAGACTGCAGAAAGAGTGAAAACTGAAGCTGCCAGGGCTGACTGTAATTTATGGTTCTGAAATATTCCGTATTGAAGCGATCGAGAAATATGGATTGTGCAGTATTCGGCACATACAACGGGGCCGTGGTTGTGAGTAAAGGAAACGTTGAAGAAGAAGCATCGCTACTGCCCTGAATACTCAGGCTCATATTGAGAAACCCCTTGATAAAGCGAAATAATCCATTGCCATCATCAGTGTTGAGACGGTTAATTCTCTCTCCCGTCAATGCATTATAACTGTAGATATCATACATCGAACCTGCGGTAAAGAGAAGAACCGGCGACAATACATTGCTCGATGCAGTAAGGGTCAATGGCGCCAGATGAATGGCGTCGGCATTAAAATTATATGACGTTGAGGCATTTAGAGAAAGGAGCTGCACTGTTGGGTCAGCGGCAAGGGAGCCATCTTCGACGGAGGAACCTGAACCCCTTACTTTGCCCTGAATCAGATTTTTGAGAGTTATACCGACTGTACTTTGACCTTCAGGAAGACCGGCGTAAGTCGTATTGTTAAGCCGTACAAAAAGCTGAGGATCGGTCCAGTCATAAACATTTCCATAGTAGTTGTAGGCGCTGCCTGAAAAAGATGGATTCCACAAGTAGCTGATGGTGGGAATAAAGGTATGGCGCAGTGCCTTGAGCCCAAAAAGAGAATCGAGGAGTCCTGTTTCAAGGGTACCGTAAAGCCTTGTGCCTGCGTCGACAGCAAAAACGGTTGTTGATACGTCATGGTTTGCAACGTCTGAAGAAAGTGAGTGAATAAAGGTCAGACTGGGGTTGACATTGAAATAATGAAACAGGGTGGATTGCATGCGCAGAGGAAACACAACACTTGTACCACTGTAGGCATAATTATAAAGGCCGGATACAGGTTTTGAAGCCTGGAGGCTTACCCCTTCTGTAACGAGGGCCTTGCTGCCTTCGGAAAATTCATGGTAATACCCCAACTCAATATTGGCATTTGCAGCATACCCGGTAGACGTTGAAGCGTTTACAGCGCTTGACGACCCGCTTAAGGAAGCTGCGGTCGATAGTGAAACATCTGATCTCCAGTCATCCGCGGAAGAGCCGGAACGAAAGGGATACAAGCGGTTCTGGTAGAATGATGCGTCGAGGGTCTGGGCAGCATCAAGAGTGATCAGGTTTTCGGTACGATTCCAGGTGATGGCCGCAATACTGTTCTCATCATTGAAGGTTTTTGCCAGTGCCGCACGGGCATTCGATTGCTGGGTCAACGCAGTAATCGAATTCATTGAATTCAGATCGTAGCCCTGCGGGGGACCCTGGAGCTGAATGTTGACATCAAGCCGGGTTGTGGAATCAAAAACCTGGTTATGGATATATTTCGCGTTCCAATCAGTGTACCGCGGATAACTTTTATACTCTCCTGAAATCTCCCCTGAAACAACAGCACCCTGTTGGTAGCGAAATCTTTCACCGAGGCGCCAGCTTCCATTTAACGATATGTCGCCATCAGACCTGAGGTCCATATAATCGTTGATGGCCCAGAAATACCCGAGATTCGACAAATAGTAACCCGCATCGCTGTTATTGCCGATACGAGGCATCAAAAAACCTGATGATCGACCGTCCTTTAACGGAAAAACCATATACGGAAGGGCAAGAATAGGTATGACCGGGAGATGCCTGGAAAAAATCTCAGGCCGGATATACATGATGAGTGGCTTTGCAATAATCCGCTGATCAGGAATAATGGTCATGTGAGAGGAGGAAAACCAGTAATGAGGAGAAAGCTCATCGCACGTCGTGAACGTGCCATCCTGAATGTTCATCTCACCATCTTCACGCCTTGTTACATGCTCTCCCTGAAAAAAGACATTATTGGAAGAGGATATAACATTCGTTGTCTCTCCCCTTTTCGTTTTAAAGTTATAGGTCATTGTTTCAGCATTGAAACTCCCCTGCCGGTCTGTGAAAACAGCTGGCTCTGCAACCGTTTTCGATGTATCGGCATTACCGTATGCATGAAACAGAGAGGTATCGAGGTCAATAACAATTTTCGGGGCTTTTACATTGCTCTCTTTATTGTCGATGCGGGCTTTCCCCCACAACTCCATGTTGCGGCTGTCGAGATTGTATATAACCGAATCCTTTGCCGTGTAGAGGATAGTGCTTGTGAGAGTTCCCTGAGCGGAAAGCGAATCGAGCGGTACGGTTTGTTTTTTAGAAACACCTGTTTTCTGCTTTGCTCTCTGTTCAGCAGCATTCCCAATCCCACCAAAAAAAAGAGGTAGTGCCAGAACAACGAGGCAGAAAATTGTCCCGATAAAAGTGTGTCGTTTTTGAAACATCAGGGCAGCATCGCTCAGATAAAATATTTTGATGGTCAGGGATAAGAGTGCTGTTAAAAATATAGAACAAAAAGGAAAACAGATACTTAACAACATTTTTTATCAGTTAAGCAGAATACCACTAAAAGTATAAAACCATCAGCAAAAAGCACTGGCCTTTATTACTAGAGCAAGTGAATAGTGGGCAGTGGGCAGTGAAAACTGGGGGAATAGGGCTTATAGGGCCTATGGGACTTATGGGAGTTATAGGCTTTGATTATTTGGCTGTATTGGGAAGGAAGAAAAGATAGATCCCTCACGGGAGTTCGGGATGACTGGGGGCAGTGTGAATCAGTTGGCAGTCGGCAGTTGGCAGTGGGCGGTGGGAGTTTGGCTTTATTGTAATCTTGCGGATGGATGAAACTGTATTGGTGGAAAAACTTATATTTACGGGAAGGATGGGTTTTTGGTAATGCCGGAAGGGCAGGAACCATTCTGTTGATAATTCTTTAACTTTTAGTCGTTCCATGGTGCCGACAGTCTATTCCGCTCCCGATTCCGCCGGTCATTTCGGCATTTTCGGCGGCAAGTTCATCCCTGAAACCCTTGTAAAAAATGCTGCCGATCTGGAATTGGAGTATCTCAAGGCGAAAAACGATCCGACCTTTCAGTCGACACTGGACCACCTGCTTCGTGATTATGTAGGCAGGCCGACACCGCTCTATCATGCCGAACGGCTCAGCAGGACACTTAAGGGGGCACAAATCTATCTTAAGCGTGAAGATCTCTGCCATACCGGAGCACATAAAATCAATAATGCACTCGGTCAGGTTCTGCTTGCCCGTCGCATGGGCAAAAAAAGGGTGATTGCCGAAACCGGAGCGGGACAGCACGGAGTAGCTACCGCAACGGTATGCGCTCTTTTTGATCTTGAATGCATCGTTTATATGGGGGAGGAGGATATCCGGCGGCAGGCACCGAACGTGGCAAGAATGAAACTTCTCGGAGCGGAAGTCCGTGCAGTCGGCAGTGGTTCTAAAACCTTGAAAGATGCGACAAGCGAAGCTATCCGCGACTGGATGAATAACCCTGAAGAGACCTTTTACATTATCGGCTCAGTGGTGGGCATGCATCCCTATCCGATGATTGTTCGCGATTTCCAGGCCATTATAGGAAAAGAAACCCGATCACAGATTATAGATCAGGCCGGCAGACTTCCCGATGTTATCACAGCATGCGTTGGAGGAGGGAGCAATGCAATCGGCATGTTTTATGAATTTTTAAAAGATGCAGGAGATATAGAGCTTGTCGGGGTTGAAGCGGCCGGCGAAGGTCTTATGGCCAGACACGCGGCATCGATGACTCTTGGAACACCCGGAGTGCTGCATGGGGCCATGACAAAACTTCTGCAGAATGAGGACGGACAGGTACAGGAAGCACACTCTATCTCCGCCGGTCTCGATTATCCCGGAGTAGGCCCTGAACACTGTTATCTGCAGGAACTCGGACTGGTAACCTACACATCCGTCACCGACATCGAGGCACTCTCGGCCCTTAAGCGGCTTGCTGAAACCGAAGGCATTATCTGCGCGCTTGAATCTGCCCATGCCATACACTACGCGATCACCAGAGCACCTGAAATGAAGAGTGATGCCGTGCTTGTTGTTAACCTTTCAGGCCGGGGCGACAAGGACATGGAGACGATTATGAAGGAAATAAAGTGCTGAGACGTGAGTGCTGAGGGCCGAGTTAAGAAAGAAGGACTTGGGCAGAAAGGAAAAATAGGGTTCGCTACGTTTGGGGAAAAGATTGTCAAGAAAAAGAAGAGCGGGAGTTGCACAAAAATAAAATATCCTTATATTAATGCCTCATAACGCGGGAATAGCTCAGTTGGTAGAGCACAACCTTGCCAAGGTTGGGGTCGCGAGTTCGAGTCTCGTTTCCCGCTCTGAAACATAAGTTTACTTTGAAAGCCTCCATCTCCGGAGGCTTTTTGCATGTAGAGCTCAGTTCTCGGAAAAG
>Ga0118677_10004320_pt1 | contig 26003 bp, 21 predicted proteins | sample AliMusrvi5mmetaG_FD_86154 | JGI IMG/M metagenome (GOLD analysis project Ga0118677, IMG submission 86154)
GTGCATGGGTAATCTTTACCTCTTCAGTCAGTTGTCAAAATCCGGGGCTATGACGCTCTTCCGTTTGAATGATCTGCGCCCGCGCTGGTTTTATTTCCGCGAACTCTTCAAACAGGGACTCCCTTCGGCGATGAACATGATGACTGTCTCGCTTGGTATCTTCGTCATCACCTGGTATGTCGGTCGCTTCGGCGAGCAGGCCGTTGCCGCCTATGGCATTGGAACCCGCATCGAGCAGATTGCGCTTCTCCCTGTTATGGGGCTGAACATCTCCACACTGGCCCTGACCGCACAGAATTACGGCGCCGGCCGAATTGACCGCATCCGACAAACGCTGTCCATCTCGTTGTACTGGGGGTTCGCAATAGCCCTGACCGGTACGCTGGCTGCACTGATATTCAGCCGGGAGTTGATAGGGCTTTTCACCACTGATAGCGCTGTCACAGAGATCGGCGCCCGTTTTCTGGGAATAGAGGCCTTTACCTTCCCGGCCTACGTGCTGCTCTATATCTGCGTTTCCGCCATGCAGGGCATAAAAATGCCCGGCTTCGGACTCATCATCGGCCTGTACCGGCAGATTGCCGGGCCTGTTCTGATATTTCATCTGCTGACGGTTGTCATGGGACTGGGGCTGATCGGAATCTGGTGGGGTATTCTGGGGGTGACCTGGTCTGCCGCTCTGGCAGTGGTCGTCTACGTCAGCCGTACCCTCGCGAAAATCGAAAAGGATCTGAAAACCAAATGAAACGGGTTGCGATAACAACACTCGGATGCAAGACCAACCAGTTCGAATCGGCCGCAATGATCGAACAGCTTCAAGGCTCCGGGTACAGGATTGTCTCTTTTAGCGAAGAGGCCGAGATATATATCATCAATTCCTGCACCGTGACGGCCCGCACCGATGTTGAAACAAGACGCCTTATCCGGCGTGCCCGCCGTAAAAACCCTGCGGCACGCATCGTGGCAACCGGCTGTTATGCCCAGGTGGCGCCCGGAGAACTGGAACGTATGCCGGAGCTGGACAGTATACTTGGCAATCGGGAGAAACTGGAGATTACCGCGCTTCTGGAATCAACCGGCTACCAGGTTTCCGACATCTCAGCGGAGGAAAAGGACGAACCGCTCAAACTGACAAGTTTTGCAGAACATACCCGTGCTTTTCTACAGGCGCAAAATGGCTGCAACTCCTACTGCGCATACTGTATCGTCCCTTATGCCCGAGGGAGGAGCAGGAGCGTACCGCCGGATGACGTTCTTGAAGGGGTACGGACCCTGGCTGCCAACGGTTACAGGGAGGTCGTTCTGACCGGCATCCATCTTGGAGCTTATGGTCTTGATCTGACGAGTCAGACGAGTCTGACAAGTCTGATACATAAGATTGAAGCTGGCAACCTCGTACCGCGACTTCGCATCGGTTCGATCGAACCGAACGAGGTAGATGACGATCTGCTCCGAATAATGTCTGAATCGAAGATCATCTGCCCTCACCTTCATCTGCCGCTACAGAGCGGAAGCGATACAGTTCTGAAACGGATGGGACGGCAATACGGCTCCCTATTTTTCAGGGAACTGGTCACCAAAGTTATAGCAGTTCTGCCGGATGCTTTTATCGGAGCCGATGTAATTGCCGGATTTCCGGGCGAAACAGATGCCGAATTTGAAGAGACTCTAAAACTGCTGGAACAACTCCCCTTCTCCGACCTGCATATCTTCCCCTATTCAAGCCGCCCCGGCACCAGGGCAGCCGCGATGGCCGGGCAGATACCCTCCCATCTGATCAAAGAACGAGCGGCCCGTATGAGGGGTATCGCAGAACTTAAAAAGAGCGAATTTCTGAGGCGAATGATTGGATATAGACTTAACGTGCTGGTTCAGGGATTTGATGCCAAGACCGGTCTTTGTAATGGATTATCACGCAATTACATATCAATGTCATTTGCGGGAGAGGATTCGTTCATCAACCGGGAACTGTACGTTACAATCATGAATTGTGACGGGAAAGCCTGCTCAGGGATCTTATCCGGAAATTGATTCTCGAGCCATATTCGTAATCGCCATATGAAAAGTATTTTCACTCTTACAGAAACGAAAATCCTCATATTCAATCCAGCATATTTTACGTTGCAATATTCAAAAATGAGTATAAACTTAATTCATAAATTTCCTTATTATAAGGCTGGCACCTATGGTGGCAATATTGCTAGGGAAAACAGGCAGGCAGGCAGGAAAATCTCCCCCTGACAAACACCTCTGTCAACAATTATTTTGATTGACCCACTAAAGACCGGCGTTGCGGAATTTCCCGCATGCCGGTTTTTTTTGTTTGTATATTGAGTACAATCATGGAGCCATTATGAAGATATATCTGAAATCGGCACTGTTAGCAGTTGGGGATAATGAACGAGGAACGGCGGCGCGCGCAACATGATCACTGTGACAAGTTAACCGGGAGTCTGATCAACCTTTACGGTTCGACTACCGCTGCAACAGCTACATTCTGGAGGACAACCATGAACAGCGTAATTACATCTCGTACCTTCATTCATCTGATTATCACAATAGCCATATTCTCTCTTCTTTTGCTCGGCTGCACCAGACAGGATACTCCCTCCTACAACGGCCCGCCGACTAAAATTTCCATCGGTATCTTCAAGGCCGAAAGTGCGGCTGTAGTTTATGTCGCAGACCAGTCAGGTTACTTCAAGCAAATGGGCCTGGATGTTGAAATGCACGAATTGAGCAGCGGGGTGGAGGCGATGGCAGAGCTAAATGAAGGGCGTGTCGATATGGCCCTGCCGGCGGAGTTTGTCTTCGCCGCCAACATTGACAAGCATCCCGACCTGCGGATATTGGCATCATTAAACCGCATCAATAGTGTCCACATGGTTGCCCGTAAAGACAGGGGTATAATCAAACCTGCCGATCTAAAGGGGAAACGGATTGCCGTCACTCTCACCAGTGTAGGAGAGTATTTTCTTGGCAAGTTTCTGAACTCCAATCGACTTCTCCTGGATGAAGTAACCATTGTCAACATGCCTCCGCCTATTATGGAGAAGGAGATAGGAATCGGCAGCATCGATGCAGCGATAGTCTGGGATCCGGTAGCATGGCGTCTTCGGGAAAGTCTGGGCTCAAATGCCGTCAGCTGGCCGGCACAGTCCGAAACACCATGGAACCTGGTGCTGGTTGCTCGTGACAGCTTGATTAAAAAAGAGCCTGCTGCCATGGTTCGACTGATGAAGGCACTGATCATGGCCGAGAATTCAATTGGAAAAGATCCAGCTGCAACACAGCAAAATCTTACAAAGCGAATAGGTGTGTCAGAAAGATACCTGGCCGATGTCTGGGGGGATAACCAGTTCAGGGTTTCTCTGGAGCGAAGCTTGATGCTTATGCTGGAAGAGGAAACACACTGGATCCAAAGTACACAGGGGAGTGTACAGAAACTGCCGAATTATATTCGCTATATTCATTTCGATGCCCTCAAGACCGCACGACCCGAGTCTGTTTCTATTATACATTGAAAAGGCGGGACGACCATGACTATCAAAACCCAACTGCGTGCTTTGCTGGTCGTTATCGGCGTCATATTCGCGTCAATGTTCGGAATTATTGCCCAATCTAATCGAGTCACAGAACAATATCAAGCCAGGAGCTTGAAGATGACTCAGGTTATGAAAGAGGTCTTTGAATTTAATATTGCCGCCAGTGATTACTTGCGGAAACACCATGATCGGGCGCTGTATCAAATGGACATCCGCATAAAGTCACTATCCAAACAATTAGAAACAGTTAGTTTCAAACATACTGAACGTCAGGCTATCCTGACATATATGTATCAAGAACTTGAACGTACAAATCATGTTTTTCAAAAGCTTAAGGATAGCCATACCAAATTCCATGAAAAGTACGGAGTCGAAATCACAGAACAAGTGGACTTCTTTGCCCATCAGGAAATAGAGGCTCTTTCACTGAATCTTTCAATCAGCTCATTGACACTGGTAAATTCAACAAACCGACTCATAGCATCACTGGCAGAGAGTCAGACAAAAGACCTCAAATTCTATGACCGCATCTTAATGGGAGAGATTCTTGTCTCGTTTGTCTTGCTGTCACTTTCAATCTACCTTTTTTCCCGCAGACTTATTTTCTCAGTATATGCCCTGAAAGACGGTGCCGCCAGAATCGTAAGTGGTGATCTGGGCTACAGGGTTCAATTGGTCGGCAACGATGAACTTACTGATCTTACCGCTTCCATAAACGAAATGACGAAAAACCTTCAGGAATCATATGAGTCTCTGGAAGACGAAATTGAAGAGCGCAAGCGAACCGAAGAGTCTTTGCTGAAGTCGGAACAAGTTCTGCGTCAAAATGAAGAAAACATCAACAAACTTAACTATAAGCTTGAGAATCAACTAATAAAACTAGGTGAAGCAAATCGGGAGTTGGAATCCTTCACCTACTCCGTCTCACACGACCTGCGAGCGCCTTTGCGACACGTCACCGGTTTCGTGGAAATGTTAAACAGAAAGGATTCCGGTGGTCTGGATGACAAGAGCAAACATTATCTTAAGGTCATATCTGGTGCCGCCACGAAGATGAGCTGCCTGATCGATGATTTGCTTTCGTTCTCACGCATGGGGCGTGGCGAAATGATGAAAAGTAGTGTTGACCTCAAACAACTCACCCAGGAAGTAATCGAGGAGATACCGAAGGATCCCCCGCCGGGAAGGAAGATAAAGTGGCGCATAGGTGAACTGCCAGTAACGACCGGAGACGAAGCTATGCTTCGGTTGGTAATGGCAAATCTGATCTCAAATGCCGTTAAATATTCCAACAATGTTGAAACACCGATAATCGAGGTGGATGTGCAGCCACCGGAAAACGGCAGCCATGTCCTGTATGTGAGGGACAATGGTGCCGGATTCGACATGAAATATGTGGACAAGCTGTTCGGGCTGTTTCAACGGCTTCATTCCAGTGAAGAGTATGAAGGTACCGGTGTCGGACTGGCCAATGTCCGTCGCATCGTCGGCAGGCATGGCGGCAGAACCTGGGCTGAGGGGGAGCTGAACAAAGGGGCAACGTTTTATTTCACACTACCGTACGAAAAGGAGGAATGATCCATGGTCGTGGAACTTAAAAAAATCCTGCTGGTTGAAGACAATCCGAATGACGCCGAGTTGACGATGGAAGCCATGAAAGAGAAGAATCTGGCCAATGAGGTGATCTGGCTGAAAGACGGACAGGAGGCGCTGGACTTCCTGTACTGTAAAGGCGTCTACGAAGGGCGCGAAAAGATAAATCCAGCCCTGATTCTGTTGGATATCAAGATGCCCCGCGTAGATGGTTTACAGGTATTGAAACAGGTCAAAGGTGATCCGAATTTGCACAGTATACCGGTTGTCATTCTGACCTCTTCGCGTGAAGAATCCGACCTTGTAGAAGGATATGAAAACGGAGTCAACGCCTTTGTGGTTAAGCCGGTAGTTTTTGGCGATTTCATACATTCCGTATCGTCGCTTGGGGCATTCTGGGCGGTATTGAACGAGATACCACCGACGAGGATATAATCTACACCACCGATCCGGCATTATTGCGAGGAAAGTTATGGTTGGAAAACTCCGATTTCTCCATATTGAGGACAATCCGCTGGATGCCGAGCTGGTTGAGGCGGAACTGCGCAGTGAGTGGCCGGATTGCCACTACGCACTGATCTGCTCGGAAAAGGAATTGTACGATACACTGGGCGAGGGGGCATTCGACGTTATACTTGCCGATTTTTCGTTGCCGGGGTTTGACGGTTTGGCTGCCATGTCAATTTTAAAGCAACAATCGCCGGACACCCCCTTCCTGTTCGTAACCGGGACTATGGGCGAAGAGGCAGCAATTGAGACCCTGAAGAGCGGTGCAACGGATTATGTCCTGAAATTGAATCTTTCGAAGTTGATTCCGGCAATAAACCGGGCGCTACGCGACTGCCGGGCCGAAGCCGAGCGGAAACGATACGAGCAGCAGTTCAAACGTAATTATGAACGCCTTGAAATCATGCAGGAAATAAATTTGTATCATGCGTCATCGGTCCAGGAACTGCTCGATTTTTCCCTCGACAAGGTCATTGCACTTTCTGAAAGCAGCTTCGGATACATTTATCACTATGACGAAGATAAGTGTCAGTTTACCCTTAACAGCTGGTCCAAGGATGTGATGGCGGCATGCAGTGTCGCTGAGCCCCAGACAAACTATCAGTTGGAAAAGACCGGCTTCTGGGGTGAAGTAGTTCGCCAGCGCAAACCGGTCATGCTTAATGATTTCGAGGCTTCACACCCGCTCAAAAAAGGGTATCCCGAAGGGCATGTTCACCTTTCCCGTTTTTTGAGTATCCCCGTATTCTATAACGACAGGATAGTTGCTGTGGTGGGGGTGGCAAACAAGATTGAGCCATATGATCAAGATGATGTAATTCGGTTGACTCTGACAATGGATGGTATCTGGAAGGTTGCAAACAGAATGAAGCTGGAAGAGCAGATTTCGCAGGCAAACAAAGAATGGCAGAACACCTTCGACTCCATCAGAGACAGCATCGCGCTCATTGACTCCGAGCAGCGGATCATACGCTGCAATCAGGCAACCAGACGTGTATTGAGGCAAGAGTTTACAGATATCATCAATCAACCCTGCTGGAAGCTGTTTCATGGAATCGATACACCCATCCCCGACTGCCCGATGGTTAAAACTAGGATTTCGCTTCGTTCGGAAACCGCAACTATCCAACACCATGACCGCTGGCTGGAAATTTCTGTTGATCCGATTCTGTCCGACAGTGGCGTGCTGACAGGCGCGGTGCATATTGTTCGTGATGTCACGGAACGAAAGAAGACTGAAGAATCATTTCTCGAGATGCAGGCCCAATTGATGCAGCAGGACAAGCTGGCCACCATCGGCCAGCTGGCGGCCGGTGTGGCCCATGAGATCAACAACCCCATGGGATTTGTCGGCAGCAATATGGTTACGCTCAGAAAGTATGTCGAGAAATATAACCACTACATCGACGGGCTCGAACAGGAAATAAAATCAAGTTCATCCGGAGCACTGCCCGAACCGGTTCAGACACTGCGCCGGTCGCTCAAGCTGGATTATATGATACATGACATCAATGCACTTCTGGATGAGAACATTGAAGGGATCGAGCGTGTCGAGCGCATCGTCCATGATCTGAGTACGTTCTCCCGCTCCGCCTCTTCCATCTCGGATTCGGCCGATCTGAACAGCTGCCTGGAGAGCACCGTCAACATTCTCATGAACGAGATCAAGTACTCAGCTGTGCTGATACGCGAATATGGCGAACTACCCGAAGTCCAATGCAATGCCCAGCAGATCAACCAGGTCTTCATGAACCTGCTGATCAACGCCCTCCATGCCATCCAGGACAAGGGCGAAGAGCTCGGAGAGATCGTTGTCCGCAGCTGGGGCGATGATGACAATGCCTTCGTGTCGGTTTACGATACCGGCTGCGGCATTCCTGCTGTAAACATGCCAAAAATTTTTGATGCTTTTTTTACCACCAAGGAGATCGGCAAGGGTACCGGACTGGGGCTCTCGATTTCCCTGGATATCATCCGCAGGCATGGAGGTGAGATCATGGTAAAAAGTGAGGTGGGGATCGGGTCAACCTTTACGATAAGATTGCCGGTTGCCGGGACGGCCGGGTCTGCTGTAAACCAAAACTAGAAACATGAGTCGAAACTAAAGAGGATTGACGTACATGGCATCGTCGCATATTGTAGCAACACTTACCCATTATTGCTGAAAAATACACTCTGTGCTTAACCTGTTTTTTCAGGATTGAACTTATATTCACGAGGAAAAAGCATGAGAACAGTTCTGTTTGTTGATGATGAACAATCGATCCGAAATGCTATTGAGCGGATGTATCTGGAACGCGATGACGTACGCTGCCTGTTTGCGGCTTCAGGGCAGGAGGGTCTGGATATTCTGGAGCGGGAAGAAGTCTGGGTGGTTTTGTCGGATTATCTTATGCCCGGCATGCGTGGAATTGAATTCCTTTCACGGGTCAAGGGGAGATGGCCCGATGTCGTACGGATTATGATGACCGCCTACGCCGACATTTCCATCGCCATCGATGCCATCAACAAGAGCGAAGCCTACCGTTTTGTCACCAAACCCTGGAACAACCAGGGACTGATGGACACCGTCGATGAGGCGCTGATGCGCTTTCACCTGATCCGGTCCCTGCGAAGCGATGACGAAACAATCTACCTCTCCCTGGCCCAGACCGTCGAATTGAAAGATCCCTATACCAAGGGGCATTGTGACCGGGTTGCCCGCTACTCCGTCGACCTGGCACGCTCGGCCGGGCTTGACGAAGGCGTCATCAATGATATCAAGCATGGCAGTTGGCTGCATGACTGCGGCAAAATCGGGGTGTCGGAAGCAATACTGAATTATCCCGGGATTCTGTCGGAAGCTGATATGGAAACCGTCAAGCAGCACTCCCGCTGGGGTTCGGAAGTTGCCCGCCAGGCGCGCATGTCCAACACGGTTATCAACATCATCCTGCACCATCATGAACGCTTCGACGGCAACGGATATCCTTCAGGTCTCAAAGGCGATCTTATCCCGATAGAGGCCCGGGTTGTAGCCATTGCCGACGTGTTCGACTCCTTGTACTCCGACCGCCCTTACCGAAAGGCATACGATTTCGATCAATCGATCGAGATCATGCATGAGATGGCTAAAACTCATTTTGATCCGAGCCTGATGCAGTATTTCCTGACAATCGCCGAGGAGGCTCATAATGAGGAGCATTTAAAGGGGAATCAGTAAAGACTCGATCAGGTTTACCGGCTGTACACCACTTCAAACTATAATGCCTGCTCTTTTCCGGGCATGATCGGCATCCCCCCCTCGCGCAATTCACCCGGGGCCAGAAGAAAAAACGAGCGGAACATGCAGTATTTGTAAAATTCACGGAACAGCAGTTGGAAACTCCCGCCATGGCTCCACCAGGACTCTTTAAATTTGTTTGAGTCGACCGGATAGGGATAAATGGCTATATCCATGGGGAGTGAGTTGCGAAACAGTATCGATGCACGCTTGAGGTGATAACGAGAGGTAATAAGAATTATTGACCGGATATCATGCCTTACAATCAAATCACGCCCGAATATGGCGTTCTCCAGCGTATTGCGGGAAGCCTTCTCAAGTATGACATTTTCCGGAGAAGGATCTCCAGGTTTCGGACGATACAGGTCGCTTTTACGCACAGACGGATCAACACCAACAAGAAAAAGGTACTCGGCCCGCGACTCCCTGAAAAGGCGGACACCTTCCTCAATCCTGCCCCTGCCGCCGGCCAGCACTACAATTGCATCGGCTTTCCCTGAAATCTGACGATATGAAAAAGTTTTGTATGTGAAATCTATAAAGAGAACCGTTACTGCAAAGAGCAGTATCACAATCAATGTTATAAATGCCTTGATAATATTCATGCCTTGACCCATATTTTTCTTGCAACCATCGTGTCACTCTGCTATAAAATTTTTTTCAGTAATCAATGGAGGAAAAGATATGTCAAGAAAATGTGAGATTTGTGGAAAAGGCCCCAGCTTCGGCAACAATGTCAGCCACGCGAACAACAAGACCCGTACAGTATGGTATCCCAATCTTCAAAAAGTCAAGGCCGTCAGAAACGGCAGCATATCCACTGTCAAGGTCTGCACCCGCTGTATCCGTTCAGGCCACGTTACCAAGGCACTGTAAATAAGTTAAAAATCGTTTCTATAAGCCGCTCTCCTTCGGGGGTGCGGCTTTTTTTACTGGGTCATTCCAATTCCAGATCAAAGCGCCCTCTACGTTGGCTCGTCTTCGGCTCCTCAATATACTGAATGTATGCCGCCGTCGCCTCAATCCTCGCCGCCTTGACTGCATCTTTGATTTGAAATTGGAATCACAGAGCTGCAATGACCTCTATCTCCAGCAGCGCACCTCTCGGAAGACCCTTTACCGCAACAGTCGATCTGGCAGGTTTATGGTTTTGAAAGCGCCGGCCATAGATATCATTCACTGAAGCGAAGTCTCCCATATCGACCAGATATATGGTGGTCTTAATTACATCATCGAACCCGGCGCCCGCAGCAGACAGAACAGAGGCGATATTATTCATAACCCTCTCGGTCTGAGCCTTGATATCTCCCGAAACTATCTCTCCGGTGGAAGGATCCAGCGGGATCTGGCCGGAGCAGAAAAGCAAATTCCCGAACTTTACCGTCTGCGAGTACGGGCCGATTGCCGCAGGGGCCTTATCAGTCGTGATTATCTCCAGTTTCAATGCCTTATCCTCTCTACCTTGATCACGCCTTTAACCCTCATCAGAGCATTCATTATCTTCTGCAGGTGTGCCAAATCGATTACATTTACCTCAAAGATGTTTTCCCCACGCTGGTCCACCGTACACTGTATCTGCGCACTGGAAATATTGGCCTCGCTGTTGGTTATTGCCATGGTAATATTGGCCAGAATCCCTTTGACATCATGACATAAGACACGGATCTTGACCGGCAGCGCTGCACTCTTCAGTTTGTTCCAGGTCACATCTATGCGACGCTCCGGGTCACTCTCCAGAGCAAACTGACAATCGGCGGTATGAATGGTTACCCCCTTGCCGCGGGTGATGAATCCGATTATCTCGTCCCCCGGCACCGGATTGCAGCACTTTCCAAAACGCACAAGCACATCGTCTATTCCACTTATTTCAACCGCACCGGATGACTTGCCCTTGAGTTTATTTATAACCGCTTCCAGCCTGGTTTCCTTGTGATCGGCCCTCTCCTTGAGCTTCTCGTTCGGCAGCAATTTTCCTACGATCTGGCCACTGGATATTTTGCCATAACCAACCGCCGCAAGCAGGTCATCATCTGCGGCAAACCCGAATTCATTGGCAATTTTTTTGAATTCACCAGATTTTTGAATTTTTTGAAGATTTACCGAATATTTCCGTAGATCCTTTTCGCAGATTTCCCTGCCTAGTCCGATACTTCGCTTACGCTCCTCAATTTTGATCCAGGCTCTGATTCTGTTACGAGCCCTTGAACTTTTGACTATTTTGAGCCAGTCCTTGCTGGGAGTGTGGTGCGGCGAAGTGATGATCTCAACAATATCTCCATTTTTCAGCTCGTACTTTAGCGGCACCAGCTTGCCGTTAACCTTGGCCCCCACACAGCGGTGGCCGACATCGGTGTGGACGCTGTAGGCAAAATCGATCGGGGTTGAGCCCTTTGGATGTGCTTTTACATCTCCTCTGGGTGTAAATACGTAGACCTCTTCCGGAAACAGCTCAAACTTGACCGAATCCATAAATTCCCTGGAATCCTGCAGCTCGTTCTGCCACTCCAGAAGCTGCCGCAACCAGGCAAAGCGCTTGACATCCTTCTCGTCGTACCCCTTTCCCTCTTTGTACTTCCAGTGTGCAGCAATGCCGGCATCGGCAACGCTGTGCATCTCCTGGGTACGGATCTGCACCTCCATACGGTCGCCATGCGGACCTATGACTGTCGTATGAAGGGATTGATACATATTACCCTTGGGCATGGCGATATAGTCCTTGAATCGACCAGGAATCGGCTTCCAGGCCGAATGGATTACCCCCAGCACCTCATAGCACTCCCGAACATCTGCGACAAGAATCCGGAGTGCAATCAGGTCGTAGATCTCTTCAAACTCCACATTTCGTTTCTCCATTTTTCGATATATGGAGTAGAGATGTTTGCTGCGCCCGGAGATTTCACAATGAATATCGTAAAAAGACAGCTTTTCAAATATGATGGCCTTTGCTTCATCTACTAAGGCTTCGCGTTCCCTTTTCTTGAGAGTTATCTTCTTGACCAGGTCGAAATAGATTTCAGGATGAAGATAACGGAAAGAGAGGTCTTCAAGCTCAACTTTGACCCAGGAAATCCCAAGTCGATTGGCGATAGGAGCATAGATATCCATCGTTTCACGGGCGATGCTGCGCTGCTTGGGTTCCGGCTGAAACTCCAGTGTACGCATGTTGTGCAGACGGTCAGCCAGTTTGACCAGAATAACGCGTATATCGACAGCCATGGCCAGGAGCATCTTACGGAAATTTTCAGCCTGGCTCTCCTCTTTGGTCTTAAAATCAATTTTGCTGATTTTGGTGACGCCATCAACAAGCGCGGCAATCTCACTGCCGAACATCCTGGACAACTCTTCGGATGTAGCCAGGGTATCTTCAATGGCATCGTGCAGGAAACCGGTAACTATGCTGGGTACATCCAGTTTGAGGTCGGCCAGAAGTCCGGCCACCTCAATCGGATGGATGATGTAAGGCTCTCCCGAGAGACGTGTCTGCCCCTGATGCATTTTGGCACAGTAGACGTAAGCCTTGCGGATAAGATTGAGGTCTGCCGCAGGATTATATGCCGTTACCTTGTCAAGGATGTCATTAAGCCGGATCATTCGCTACTCTTCGCCTGTACAGAATTGAAAGATTAGGATTGCTGGAAATTGGATAAAAAAAGGGTGAAGGCGGAATTTAATCCGGCTTCACCCTTTAATGGCAGGTTAGTTTACTCGCTGTTTTTTGCTGACTTCAAAATTTATTTTGCCTGCCGCTATCTCGCGTAGAGCGGTGACGACCATACGGTTATTCCTGGGTGGAATCAAAGGCAAGGCCCCTTTATAAAGCTGCTTGACCCTCTTGGATGCGAGCATTACCAATTGAAATCTGTTCTCCACTTTTTCAAGACAATCTTCAACGGTCACACGGGCCATAATAAAACTCCTTCCTGCTCGGTAAAATGAAAGGTCTTTATACTCTGTTTTTGTTTAGATATCAAACAATTTCCCGACCTGCTCCATCATCCTGAATGTTTTACGATGATGGGCGATAACAATCGCTGACAACTCGCGGCAGGCGAGTTCAAAATCATCATTGATAATGATGAAGTCATACCAGCGTGCCTCCTTGATCTCGTCTGCAGCTCTCAGTATACGTCGCTCGATAATCTCTTGTGAATCGGACGAACGGGCTTCAAGTCGTCGCCGCAATTCAGCCATACTGGGCGGCAGGATAAAAATATAAATACCTCCGTCAAACTGTTCCTTCAGTTTAAGCGCTCCCTGACAGTCTATGTCCAGCACCAGGTCAACACCATTTCTACGCGCTTCTTCGAGAGTACTCAATGCAGTGCCGTACATATTTCCATGAACAATTGCCCATTCTGCAAAAGCATCCTGATCAGCCATTTGCTTGAACTCTTCGTGGGAAACGAAATGATAGGCTTCACCCTCAACTTCGCCCGGTCTTGGCTTGCGGGTTGTAAAACTCACCGATTCCCTGATATCCGGAAAGATCTTTAAAAGCTCGCGACATAGTGAAGTCTTGCCGGCGCCGGAGGGAGCAGAGAGTATTATGGTCAAACCTTCTCGTTTCATGGGTCAGCCTCGCTGATGAAATGTGCAGAGCGATTGCATACAAAAAGCTCGTTGTACCGCGTTATCACTCTACATTCTGAATCTGCTCGCGCATCCTCTCCATCTCGGCCTTGATCTGGATGACCAGTGTTGTTATCTCGACATCATTGGATTTCGAACCGATGGTGTTGACCTCGCGATTCATCTCCTGCATCAGGAAATCAAGCTTGCGCCCGACCGGCTCCGTTAAACGAAGCGCCTCTTCGAATTGAGTAAAATGGCTGTTTAGTCGCACCAATTCCTCTGTAATATCGCTTCGGTCAGCCATCAGGGCGATCTCCTGGGCCAGACGGGTTTCATCCATTTCGACTCCATCCAGCAGCAGATCGAGACGGGTTTTAAGCTTTTGTCGATATTCCGCCACTACCTGCGGAACCCGCTCACCTATCTTTCCGGTCCACTCAGCAACCTGCTGACGCCTCGACAGCAGATCGATCGCCAGAGCATCGCCCTCCTGTTTACGCATGGCATCTATTGCTGTCACCGCAGATTGCACGGCAGAAATCAGCTGCGGCTGGAACTCGGATACGTCGATTGTGCTGACCGCATCTTTCATGACCCCCTTCTGGGCAATTATCAGCGTTAACGGGATTTGCCGTGCGAGCTGCAGTTCGTCAGCCAACCGGGAGAACGCTTCGCGATACCCCCTTGCAGCGAGATGATCAATCTGGGGAATCGTATCGGAAGTCGTTGCCTCTTCCCACTGAACAATGACATCGATCTTGCCACGTTTCATAACGGATGATACCAGCCGCTTCACTTCGTTCTCAAGAGACATGAAACCGCGAGACATCTTCACTGAAACCTCGCCGTAGCGGTGATTGACCGAACGGATCTCGACCGCGAAATTGCCCCGTAAAGTGGATTCTTCGCCCTTGCCATACCCTGTCATGCTTTTGAGCATTATTATTCCTTCCCTGTTGTGCGATATCCTGACTGATTCACATACCGTAATTCCTGCTTGTTTGTCCAGCCAATTCCGGTATAGTTCATGTCATGAACAGGCTCAGGCTCATAACAAGCGGTTCGCAGCGGCGTTTGGTCGTCGCCCTTGCCGAGAACCTCCTTAAACCAAAACTGTTGCCGCTGGAACATGAAAATATTGTTGTCCTCAGTAACGGTATGGCTCGCTGGGTTTCCATGGAGCTTGCCACTCTCTACGGAGTGTCGGCCGGTCTCAGTTTCAGTTTTCCCAATGACCTCCTGGACGACTGTTTCCGTGCGCTTTTTGCAGATTCACAGGCATATTCGCCCTTCACGCCGGATGCCATGACCTGGCGCATTGCAGCCCTGTTGCCTGAACTCGCCCAAAAAAGAGGGTTCGATCAGGTGGCGGCATACCTGGGTGACGGCAGGGACGACCGTCGTACTCTGCAGATTTCCCGCACTGTCGCCGACACTTTCGACCAGTACATGATCTTTCGTCCTGAAATTATTCAGGCATGGGACGCAGGTGAAGGTGACGGCTGGCAGCCACTATTATGGCGGGCTATCAGTTCAGGCTGTCTGGGCAAACACAGGGCTGCCCTGTTGGCCGAGTTCAGCAGACAGATCAAACAGGGCGCCATTCGCCCTGCAGTGCTCCCAAACCGCATCAGCCTGTTCGGTATTTCCTATCTTCCGCCATTTCACCTGGAGGCTCTGCGCCTGTTGTCTGCGCAGTCCGATGTTACCTGCTATCTGCTCAATCCCTGCGGCCAATACTGGGGAAACATCATCTCCAATCGTGACAGGGCAAAACTGGCGCTCCTGTCGGAACTACCGGCGGAGGCGGTCGATTATTATGAGACCGGCAACCCGCTTCTCTCCTCTTTCGGCACACTCGGGCAGGAGTTTTTCGAGACACTGCTGGAGTACGGTTTTGAATGTGAAGAACTTGACGATGTCCCCGGCTCGCTCACTGACATCAGGAGTGAAAAGAGCGCCTCTTTACTCGCTATCGTCCAGTCCGATATACTAACCTTGCATGACCGTCCCGCAGACGCTGCAAAGTGTGCGGTCTCAGCCGCCGACCGCTCGCTGCAGGTACATTCCTGCCACGGACCGATGAGAGAAATGGAGATACTGTACGACAACCTGCTGGCGATGTTTGATGAGCTTGTTGATCTGGAACCTCGCCAGATAGTAGTCATGATACCGGACATCGAGAATTACTCCACCTACATAAGTGCCGTCTTCGGCAATAGCCCGGGAGGGCGTCCACACCTCCCATTCACAATTGCAGACCGCAGCATTCGCCGTGAAAATCCATTTATCGACTCTTTTCTGGGCATTTTAGAGTTTTCCTCAGGCCGTTTCGGCGTTAATGAAGTTCTGGGTATTCTGGAGACCACTTCAGTCATGTCCCGTTTCAATATTACAGCCGAAGAGCTGGTGTCAATCCGCAGATGGCTGCATGGCTCCGCTGTCCGCTGGGGTCTGGATGGAGAACATCGCAGTGAGTTGGGATTTCCCCCATTCGCTGATTTCAGCTGGCAAGCCGGACTCGACCGCCTGTTTCTCGGTTATGCCATGGCTCCAAACCGCTTCGGAACTTTCAAAAACATCCTCCCCTACCCTGCCATAGGGGGGCGGCAAACTCTGGCGCTTGGAAAACTGGCCGAGTTCATCAGAATTGTCCGTCATATTCACTCATCTTTTTCCGCACGACATTCATTGTCAAAGTGGAAGGAGATTCTCTCCGATACCGCCTCCAGCATGCTCGCGACGGATGATCGTACCGATAACGGGCCGACACTTCTTGCACAGGCGCTGGACAGTCTGAGTGAGAACCAGTCACGTTACGGATTTGATCGCCCGATCGCTCTGAATGCCGTACGTGACAGCCTGGTTCGAACTTTGACAGAAGGTGGCGGAGGTTACGGATTCGTGGGGGGGGCTATAACTTTTTGCGCCATGCTGCCGATGAGGAGCATACCGATGCGGGTGGTTTGTCTGGCCGGTATGAACGACGGCCAGTTTCCCCGTACTTCCCGCCAACCCGGATTCAGCCTGATGTCCGGAGCACGGAGGCGCGGAGATCGCTCCCTGCGGGATGAAGACCGATACCTTTTTCTTGAAGCGCTCATGTCCGCTGAGGAGCGACTCTGCATCAGCTACGATGGCCAGAGTGTGCGAGACAACAGCCCCATTACACCATCGGTGCTGGTGGCAGAACTACAGGACTATGTCAGCCGCTGTTTCGTGAACACCGGGACCGGTGAAGCGCCGGCAATCCTCAGCACTCATCGCCTTCAGGGCTTCAGCGATGCTTACTTCCATGGTGGTAATTCCGGGCTTTTCAGCTACGACCGTGAAAGTTTGGATGCCCTGGAAGCTCGACGACTTGCCGGTCGTAAACGCCGCATTTTTTTGGCAGAACCGCTGTTACCGGACAGTGCTGTGACAGACCGGATAGAAATCGAGCAGTTAAAGCGCTTCCTGTCAAATCCGGCTGCCGCTTTCCTTCAAAACCGAATGAAAATATCCCCTATCAACCCCGCCGAAGAGCCGGACGAGCGTGAGCCGTTTGACGTTGACCGGTTATCAGGCTATTCACTCTCTCAGGAGCTTGTTACGCAGATCATCGCAGGAGCCTCGAAGGAAGCTTGTTATTCCGCCGCCCGCTCCCGCTGCATTCTCCCGCCTCTGTCAGCCGGAAAAGCCGCCTTCGACGCTGCCTGGCGTAGCAGCACCCGGTTTGCTGATGTCGTAGTGCAGCACATGAACGAACCTCTGGAACAGCTCGCGATCAACCTGGATCTCGCTGGTTCACATCTTTATGGAGTTCTGAACGGCGTGCAGACCGGCAGGCATCTGCGTTGGCGCTGCGCCGGCCTGAAAGGAAAGGATCGCCTCTCGATCTGGATTGACCACCTGCTGCTGAATTCCGTCAAGCAGAGTGGATTCCCACGCTCAAGCATGATGATATCAAACAACCTGATACTGGAACTGCCGCCGCTGGACAATGCCGGAGAAATCCTGACAGATCTTGTTGAATTGTACGCAGAGGGGATGCGTAGACCGCTCCCCTTATTCCCGCAGAGTTCCTGGATTTTCCTGACCGATGGAATGGGAAAGGCAGAGATTAATTGGCGTGGAGAACAAAACTTGGATCGTCCGGGAGAATCATCCAACCCTTCGATTGCATTTTGTTTCGGGGATGAAGAAGATCCATTGGACTATGAGTTTTGCCAACTGGCAAATCGCGTCTACACGACGATTAGAAACATAGCCGCGGAAAATAAACTTGTATGAATCCACTCAACGTTAAAACAATCGATATCTCCGGTCTCCATTTGATCGAGGCCAGTGCCGGCACTGGCAAGACCTGGACCATAGAGGCTCTGTATATACTGCTGCTGCTGGAAAAAGAGCTGAACCCCGAGCAGATTCTGGTTGTGACATACACGAAAGCAGCTACCTCCGAATTGCGCGACCGCATCAGACGTCGCATCAGCAGAACGCTGGAGCTGTTCAACGGCGAGCGAACCGAAACCGTCGACGAGCTGGAACAGATCCTGATGGTGGACCGGCCCCAGAATCCCGAACGAGCCAGACTTCTCTTGAAAAGGGCGCTCTTTTCATTTGACGATGCCGCTATCTTCACCATCCACGGATTCTGCCAGCGGGCGCTGCTGGAAAATGCTTTTGAGTGCGGCTCTCTCTTTGACAGTGAAATGATCAGCGACCAGAGTGCTATTGTCAGGCAGGCCTGCGACGATTTCTGGCGAACAAACATTCTTGGTCAGCCGGAAGATTTTCTTCAGTACCTCGTCGCCGAAAACTTCACCCCGGAAAAGCTGGCCAAGCCGTTTGACGGCCATTATCAGAACCCTGATCTGAAAGTAATCCCTGTTACAGACCGTACCGATCTCAAACCTTGCATATCCCGGCGTGACACCCTTTATACGCGGTTCTGCCAACTCTGGAGTTCAGATCGGACCGCTATTATTGTACAGCTCGAAGGTGCAAAACTTAACCGGAATAGCTACAAACCAGAGCAGATTGCTGCTGCAAGTACTATAATCGATGCCTGGGTGGCCGGAGGCGACCCCAATGCTCCATGCGGCAGGCTGGAATTCTTTTCGGCCGCGAAAATTTCCACGAGAATAACCAAAACAACTTCATCGATTCCAGACCACCCTTTTTTCATCCTCTGCCAGCAAATGTTTGATGCTGTCTGCCAGATTGAACAGAGTCGTCAGGAGATGCTCATCCACTGCAGGCAGGATTTGAAGAAATGGCTGGAGCGGGAACTCTCGCTTCGCAAGAAAGCATTAAACCAGCGCTGTTTCGATGACTTGCTGCTGGATCTTCATCTGGCACTTGAATCAACTTCCGGAGTTGTATTGGCATCCCGCCTGCGAGAGCGTTACCAGGCGGCTCTGATAGATGAATTTCAGGATACCGATCCGCTCCAGTGGAGCATCTTTAAAAGGTTGGGAGCTGCAGATGGTTATCCGCTGTTTCTGATCGGTGACCCGAAGCAGGCCATTTACAGCTTTCGCGGCGCTGATGTATATGCCTACCTGAATGCCGGAAAGAGCGTAGGGGCAGAAAAACGACAGACTCTCGGTACCAACTTCCGTTCGGTCCCAGCGCTTGTTAAAGCTGTAAATACCCTTTTCCTGGCCCATCCGGATCCTTTCCTGTCTGCAGATATTCCATTTAATCCGGTCAGTTCCGGGCGTACACCCGGTGACATCCTCCTGTGTAACGGCTCCCCTCCCCTGCAGCCGCTCCACCTATGGGTTTACCCTCGCGATGACGAATCAGTAGCGGAGACCAAACCGGTTGCCACGGGCAAAACTGTTCGGGCTGTTGCTGCTGAAATAGCCCGGCTGCTTGAGCAGGGACGTTATCAGATAGCCGTTTCCGGCCTGCTGCGCCCCTTGACTCCGCGCGACATTGCAGTGCTTGTGAAAACCCACAAACAGGCTTCCCGGGTACAACAGGCGCTTCAGTCGATCAGCATCCCCTCTGTGCAGCATGGAAGCGCCACGATATTTGAGTCCGGCGAGGCCCTTGATCTGCTACGTATCCTGCGGGCAGCTGCCGAACCGGGGCGCGGCAGACTGGTGCGCGAAGCCCTGCTGACTTCCAGCATCGGATTGACTGCCAATGAGGTTGCCGCTTTTCTTGAATATTCAGGGGAGCATCAAGAGTGGGAGGAGTGGCTGCTCCGCTTTCGCGATCTGGGCATGGCTGCCCACTCTGGCGGGATTATTGCTCTGTCAGCGCGTCTGCTCGGAAACTGCGGTTTAAGGGGAAAACTGCTCTCACGGGTCGGTGGGGAGCGTTCACTAACAAATATCCTGCATTGCGTCGAACTGCTCCACCAGGCCGAACTGGAGCATGGCAGAAATTTGGCCTGGTCGATCAGTTGGCTGGAGCGGCGAATATCCGGTAACCAGAAGGACGATGATGCCCTACTGCGCCTGGAGACCGATGACAATGCGGTCAGGATATCTACTATCCACGCCAGCAAGGGACTTGAATATCCCGTGGTGTTTATCCCCTTTGCCTGGGATCCTCCGTCCGACAATAGCTGGAGAGTTATATACCACGATTCAGACGGCAGACTTGTGCTCGATCTTGCTGCTGAAGATGGACACAAACAACTCGCCAGGGAGGAACGGGACGCCGAAGCCGCCAGACTGCTGTATGTCGCAATGACCAGGGCGGAGTTTCGCTGTTACGTTGTATGGGGCTGTATTAAAGGTGCGGTTGATTCGCCGCTTTATGATCTGCTGCATGGCAGCAGGGTAAGTAATACCTTTGCATCCCTCAGCGACCAGGCCATTCTGGATGACATACGAACCCTGTCCGGCAGTGGAGAAAGTGGTATTGTGGCGGAAATGATGCCTCCGGGCGTAGATTTTGCCGGGTATCACGATGACACAAAGTGTAACGAACCATACATCTGCAGGACGCTTGCCCACCAACCTGCAGATAACTGGCGCGTTTCCAGCTTCAGCGGCATGATCTCCGTGGCCGGACACATTTTTCAGCCCCGTGATCACGACAACCTTCCGACTGAAGCAGCAACGGACAATACTTCAGGACCGGTACCATCATCGGGTGGACTGACAATATTCGAATTCCCGCGCGGCGCCAAGGCCGGGACCTGCCTGCATGAAATTTTTGAACAGCTCGATTTTGCTGCACTCCGGAATGACCATATCACCACCATCACTCGAACAAAATTGGCGGCTAACGGATTCTCCGACCTCTGGCATCCGACTGTATGCAGAATGGTGTCAGATACAGCGAAGGCAAGGATTATCCGTGACGATCCTGATTTCAGTTTGTCACAACTGAAGGCAGGCGCCTGGCAAACAGAAATGGAATTCTACCTGCCGGTTGGGCAGTTTGCTCCGGATACGCTTCGTTCGCTTTTTAGAGGAGTGCTTGATGATGAACTTTTCGGGGATTTTCATGAAGTTCTCAAGAGCCTGCTCTTCCAGCGCAGCCGGGGGATGCTGCAGGGTTTCATCGATATGGTGTTCGTTCACGCCGGACGGTATTACCTTCTGGACTGGAAATCCAACCATCTTGGTAACAGCCTGATCGATTACGGACCGGGACCGATGCATGAGGCCATGTGCCGTAGCGCTTATATCCTGCAGTATCATCTCTACACCCTTGCGCTGGATCGACTGCTGAAACTGCGACTGCCCGGCTACGACTATGAATTTCACTTCGGTGGCGCAATTTACCTCTTCCTGCGAGGAGTGACCTCAATGGGGACCGGTTCTGGAATTTACCATGCCCGTCCCTCACTTGCCTTCATAAGGAGAGCCGACGAGATAATGTTGACACCTGGACAGGAGTATGCGAGTCGTGAAAAATGGGCGCAGCATGATTTCAAACCGAGGGGAGAATTAATCTGATGGGTGACTCTGTGAATCCACTCAAAAATTGGCGTCTCTCTCATCCGGATCGCTTTGCGGGCCGCTGCGGCACCGTTGAAGTGATAAGCTTTGCAGTGTTGGGTTGTATCGGCTGGCTCGACTATATAACCGGCTATGAGTTCGGTTTTTTCATATTCTACTTTATACCGGTGGCCATTTCCTCCTGGTACTGCGGGCGGCGTCTCGGACTTCAAATCGCCTTCGGCTCTGCCGTCATCTGGTACCTGTCCGACAAATACACTCATCACCCCTATTCGCACTCCTATTTCATCTACTGGGAGATGTTCATGCGCCTTCTCTCATTTCTCACCACGACCTTTACCATCTCCCGTATCCGAAGTATGGTGCTCAATGAGGAACACCTGCTGAAAGAGCTCCTGGATGTCCGGCAAGAGCTGGAGCGTGCAAAACAGCCCCTCGATCCCCCCTGAAGCGATTGAAAATGATGGAGCAGATCATACCAGAAACTGGGCGCTCCACGTATTTCATATATTGCAGGATGATGGCGCTCTTATAAAGGATTGTATCTGTCTTATTTACTTGTCATACACCTGTGGTATAGTTTGCGTATAAAACAGATGGCAGACTGCCCTGTAATATCCATTATTCAAGGAGGAGCAAATCATGTGTAAAGTTGCAATTGTTCAGTACAGTATGTATGGCCATATTTTAAAGATGGCTGAGGCCGTGGCTGAGGGTGTGCGAGAGGTTGCCGGCTGTGAGGCTGTAATAATGCGCGTACCGGAAACTCTTTCGGATGAGGTGCTGGGAATGATGGGGGCGCTGGAGGCCCAGAAGGGGATGGCGCACATCCCGGTGGCATCGGTAAATGATCTGGCAGAAGCTGATGCTGTTATTTTCGGAACTCCTACACGTTTCGGCAATATGTGTGGTCAGATGCGACAGTTTCTAGATGCTACTGGCGGACTCTGGATGAAAGGCGCCCTGGTCGGCAAGCCTGCCGGAGTCTTCTGCAGCTCGGCTACTCAACATGGCGGCCAGGAATCAACAATCCTCAGCTTTCATACCACTCTGCTCCACCAAGGAATGATCGTGGTTGGCCTACCCTACTCTTTTGCAGGGCAGATGGGTTTCTCGGAAGTCACCGGTTGCAGCCCATATGGCGCCTCAACAATCACCGGCGGGCAGGGCGAGAGGATGCCGAGCGAGAATGAACTTGCCGGCGCCCGTTTCCAGGGAGCTCACTTAGCGCGTATCGCTCTCAAGCTGAAAGGATAATTTCTCTCATACCAAGGAGCGTAATCATGACCACACGCCAAATCTCAAAAGTTTTCAAGGGCCGGCCAACAATAGAAGGTGCCGGTGTACACCTGAAAAGGGCCTTCGGCTATTCCGAAGTACCGCAGTTCGACCCTTTCCTGATGCTTGACGACTTCCATACCTCCAACCCGAATGAATACCTGGCCGGATTCCCATGGCATCCGCATAGAGGGATTGAAACCATTACCTATCTGCTGGAAGGAGTGGTGGAACATGGGGACAGCATGGGTAACAAGGGGGTCATCGGCGTAGGCGACGTCCAGTGGATGACGGCCGGCAGCGGCGTCATACACCAGGAGATGCCACAGCTGAGCCCTACCGGCACCATGTGGGGTTTCCAGTTCTGGGCCAACCTGCCGGCCAGCCAGAAGATGATCGCCCCGCGATACCGGGACGTCAAGGCGGGCGATATACCGGAGGTGAATCTTGAAGGCGGTATTTTGGTGAAGGTCATCGCCGGTGAAGTGCAGGGCACACAAGGTCCTGTGAAGGATATTGTCATCGAACCGGAGATGCTGGATATCAGCGTGCCGGCTGGAACCGACTTCAGGCATGCGCTCCCGGCCGGCCACACCGCCTTCGCCTACGTGCTGCAAGGTGAGGGGTATTTTGACGACCGCCGCGATGCCTATGCCTACGAGGCGGTAGGGCACAGCTGGACCGAAGTGGAACGTCGCTGTATATGCACTCCAGAGTCGGTTATACTGTACGAGCATTCCGGTGATGAAATTCGGGTCACGACTGCAGATCAGCCGCTGCGCTTCCTGTTTGTATCCGGCAAACCGCTTGGTGAGCCGGTGGCCTGGTACGGTCCGATTGTGATGAACAGTCAGGAGGAGTTGAAAGTCGCCTTCGAGGAGTTCCATAACGGGACATTTATCAAGTAGGCTCTGTAGGCACCATTACGTAAGTCAGTTTAATGAGGGTAGCACGCGGGCCTTGCGAAGCCATGCAAACACATCCACCGGTTGCGGTCTGCCGCCTTTGACCTGCAACACCGTCAGATGCAGATGGGTAGGTGATCTCCGTTTGCCCGCATTGTATCCGCTCCTGCCCACTGTAGCCAACCGGTCTCCCGGCTTGACCATGTCTCCCAATTTCACAAACAATTCGTTGTTGTGGGCGTAATAAACCAACAAGTCGTTAGTAGTGTCGTAGATCCAGATGTACTTTCCCCCTCGCAGCCAACTCCCCTTCTCCCACGTATTCTCTACCGCAACTACGATGCCGCCGGTCATCGAAAGCACCGTAACAGGCCTGCCGCTACGGTCGTCAAGCTGGTCCTGGTTGCGGTCAATGATGAAAATATCCAGAGAAGGGTGCCCTCCATGACGGTTGCCACTGAAAAAGTCATAGCCTTTGGCAATATAACCGTGGTTAAGCCCCACGTCGATGGCGCGGATGCCGTATCCGGCCAGCGGGAATATCCAGACGCTGCGCGGGTACTCTTCGCCCCCCTGTCGGTAGTATTGCGGCCGGATTTCTCCCAGCAGACGCTTGATTTCGCTGGCTGCAGCAGCACGAGTTACGAGCCCGTCACGAATACGGTTATTCAGATCGTTATAATGTTCGCAGAATCTTTTTTCCGGATTGGCGACGGATTCGGCCATGACTGTCTGCACTGTCAGAGCAGAATTGACAGCCACTTCATCAGCGGCGGAGGTGGGATAGTACCGGAATAAGATCAGTAGTACGGACAGGATAAACGGCAGCAGCTTCACAGTTCTAACCCTGCTATGTCGGCGCCGCAGTCGGGGCATGCTCCGTTACGGATTCGGTTGGTGTCTATCTCGAACCGGCAGCGTTTGATCAGCATGGTCGAACAGGAGGGGCAGCAGGTGGTCTCGCCCCCCTCGTCCGGCACGTTGCCCTCGTAGACGTAGCGCAATCCGGCGGCGATGCCTATTTCGCGCACCCGACGGAGGGTGGAAATCGGGGTTCGCGGCGTGTCTGTCAAGCGGTAAGTGGGGTAGAACCGGCTTACGTGCCACGGTGTGTCTATCCCCAGGTTGGCGACGATGAACTCGGCTATCCCGCGCAGCTCCGCTTCAGAGTCGTTAAGTCCCGGTATGATCAGAGTGGTCAGTTCAAGCCAGATACCCTGCTTGCTGTATTCGATTATAGAGTCGAGCACTTCTGATAGGCGGGCATGAACGAAATCACGGTAGAAATGGTCGGAAAAACCCTTCAGGTCTATATTGGCCGCATCCAGAAAAGGGGCGATAGTCGCAAGCGCCTCCCTGCTTATATAACCATTGGTAACGAAGATGTTCTTCAACCCCGCTTCCCGTGCAAGCCGGGCGGTATCGTAAGCGAACTCGAAGAAGATTGTCGGCTCTGTGTAGGTGTAGGAGATTGAGCTGCAATTGTTATCCAGGGCCCGCTGCACAATCTCCCGGGGCGTACGAACTTCGCCACGGACAGGGGTATCCCGTTCCACTTGGGAGATGCTGTAGTTCTGACAGTGATGACATTGGAAGTTGCATCCGACCGTGGCAATCGAGTAGGATCTGCTGCCCGGCATAACGTGGAAAAGCGGCTTCTTTTCGATAGGATCTACGTTTTCGGCGCAGATTTTACCGTACACCAGACTGTAAAGTGTGCCTCCCCGATTCTCACGAACGGCGCATATGCCGCGCCCCCCCTCTGCGATCAGACAACGGAAGCGGCAGAGGCCGCAGCGTACCCAGCCTTCCGGCTCCCGTTCGTAGAACATGGCTTCTTTCATTATATTTCCTTGTCTTATAAGACTGATCGGTCCGATCCGACTGATCCGTCATATAATTCCGTGTAGTGGTCCACCTTTGGCACCTAGCAAATCGATCTTCCGTTCTGTTGCAGCATCGTCTTCCAGAACCGGGGCATGGAAAGACTTGCTGCGGGCATCGATGACAAGCGGGCCACGGCACCCCCAGTGGCGGCCGTGCGTTTCGGTTGCTATGCCGTAGATATCGACTGCCGGGTTGGAACGTGTAAAGGTCACCCAGAGGAAGTTGTTCAGAGTAGCGGCGGTGAAGCTGCTGTCGGAGCAGACCACTATCAGGGGAAAGCCGTCGAAACAGTCCCGCTCGCCGTAGAAACGACAGAACTCGTCTATCATTGGATCCCCATCGCCCCTCCCCTGCTCTGAAGGCGGACCCTGTATGGCCAGCACACCAGGCAGGCAGACAGCGGCAGGGCCAAATCCGGCCGGCAGCTCCAGACCTGCAGGCGCCTCGGTTGCAAGCGTGCGAAGAAAGGGACCGGCAGCTGCGATGACCACCTTGGAGCCCTGGTTGAGTCCGGAACCACTGTAATCAAGGGTATCAATAG
>Ga0118677_10004323_pt1 | contig 25985 bp, 16 predicted proteins | sample AliMusrvi5mmetaG_FD_86154 | JGI IMG/M metagenome (GOLD analysis project Ga0118677, IMG submission 86154)
CTGGGATTGGGCGGGATCAGGGGGGGCTTTTTCCTTTTCGTGTTGCGGGAGGCGGGGCGGGTTGTGGCTTTTCCGGCACCAAGATGGGGGCTGGCGGCGGTGTGATGGGTGCTGAGTTATTGGCTTGATGACTGTTATCGAGGGGCGTATCCGGGAGCGGGGTGTTAGGGGCGATGGGTTTCGTTTCAGGCTCAGGGGCCGGCGAAATAGCCGGCGGTCTGGGGCTGTTTTCAGCAATGGCGGGGGGAGGAGTAGATTGGCCGGCTCCGATTAGATAGGCAAAGATAGTGGCGATAATTCCAGCGGCCAGGGTACCGATGAATAATAGTTTCGGCACCCGTTTCTGGAACACTTCATCACGGGTGTCTTCGACTTCGTCGAGCATATGACGGAGGTGGCTTAATTTCTCTGTCCATTGTTTTTCGGCCTCTGCAAAACGGGTTTCGGTCTGGCTGCGCACTTGATGAGCCTGGGTAAGTTCCGCGCGGGCCGCAGTTAGCTCGGCGTCCAGGGCAGCGCAACGGGTTTTTAAGGACACGAATTCCTTAAGGGTTTTATCGCGTGTGGCTCCGGCGTTTTGGGCTTCCTTTGTGAGGCGGGCGAGTTCCTCGTGCAAGCGGACTACGTGGTCTTCATAAATTAGTGGGGCGGACTCTTCTTTTTTTTCGTTGGGTTTATTAACGATAGTATTTAGAAGGCGTTCTTCGGCAGTGGGCTCGAGCTCCGGGCCTACCTGTTCATCATTAGTGTGGGGGGGAGGGGGCACAAAGGTTGGTTCGGGGTGTTCAAAATCATCCGGTGGATTAAAGAAGGGGTCAGATTCAAAGACATCGGCGGAGGGTTCAGCGACAGGGGCGTTGGAGAGGATGGGCGCCACATCGGGCGTTTCCTTGTTATTAGCGGGTGGATGAGTCTGAAATACGGGAAAACTGGGTCGGGGGGGGACGTGGGCTTGATGATTTAGTAAAGGTAGCGGGGGAGTACCGTCCGGGCTGGGTTCGATGGGTTTCATTGGGGGGGTGGGGTTTTGTACGCTTGACAGGAAGTCCAATTGAAACGGGTCCTGAAGTTCTTTACGAGTTTTGGCTGAAAAAGGTTTCATGTGTCACCACTATTGGCGAAACTAGCAAAAACTCGCTGGATAGCAAACAGGAGATTACCCCGGGCGACTCAAATTCGAGGCTGGGGAGAGTGCCTTTTCCCTTGCAGGGTAAAGGTTTGTCGGGTAATGATTAATCAATTCCAGTGGTCGCGGCGTGAAAGAGGTATAAGCTGTTCTTTAATTGATATCACTTATGAATCATCGAATCATTAAGTTAGCCACCGTATGCGTCGTTTTTTGCGTGTTTCAGTCAACACAGGGCGTGGGGGCAACCCGTGGTCCGGCGCCGACGTTTGAACGAATCAAGGAAATGGCCAGGGATCTTGCCGTTGCGCCTTACAAAGATACGCGTGTGCCTCTCTCCAAAACCCTTGAAACACTTTCCTACGATCAGACGCGCGATATCCGCTTTAATGTAAAGGAATCCGTATGGCGGCGTGAACATCTGCCTTTCCAACTGCAATTTTTCCATCCCGGTGGCGGGCAGAAAGATCAAATCGACATGCATCTGGTCGATGGCGATAACGTCAAGGATTTCCCGTTTGACCGGGACTTGTTTGATTATGGCAAGAATGACCTGAGCTGGTTTGACCTGCGCGGAATCAAGTATTCCGGATTTCGCATTCATTACCCTTTGAATACTACCGAGTATCTTGACGAACTGATCGTGTTTCAGGGGGCGACGTATTTCCGGGCTTTACCCAAGGGCTTGATTTACGGGCTTTCCGCGCGAACGGTGGCGATCAATTGTGCGTCGGACCAGCCGGAAGAGTTCCCGCGATTCCAGGATTTCTGGGTGGTTCGTCCTGACAAAGAAGGGCGGTCCATTCAGCTTTTTGGCTTGCTGGATGGTCCCAGTGTAGCGGGGGCGGCATCGTTCCTGATTGAGCCCGGGGTGGAAACGGTCATTCATATGCGGGTGGCTCTGTTTGCCCGCACCAATCTGGTGAACTACGGGATTGCTCCACTGACGAGTATGTACTGGTTCGGCAAAAACAATGCCCGCCGGTTTGATGAGTTCCGGCCCGAGGTGCACGATTCGGATGGGTTATTGATCTTGAACGGCAAAAATGAATGGTTGTGGCGAGCCTTGGAAAATACAGGTCCACTGCGTTTGAGTGCATTCCGCGATAATGATCCCAAAGGGTTTGGATTGATTCAGCGTGAACGTAATTTCGCCTGCTATGAGGACTTGGAGACGATGTATCATCGGCGTCCGTCTGCCTGGGTCAAACCGGTCGGATCATGGGGTGAAGGGGCTGTGCGGTTGGTGGAAATCGGAACCTGGTCGGAATTTCATGACAACATTGTGGCTTATTGGCAGCCCGCCAAGGCGTTGAAGCCGGGTGAATCGGCGGAATTTGCCTATGATTTGACCTGGTATGAGGAAAATCCCAATATTCCTGCGCTGGGCCGTCTGGTTTCAATGCGTTCCGGCCTCACCTTAAATCAGTCCAATGCCCGCAAGTTTGTCCTCGATTTCGTCTGGCCTTCGCTGGCCAAGGAAGGGGCGGGGATCAAGCCTGAGGTGGATGTCAGTGCTGGGGGGGGCGTCTTTCGGGCGTTTCGGATGAATATAACCCCTATGACCGGACGTGGCGTGTGGCCTTTGATGTCACGCCGGAAAAGGCGTCTTCACCCGTGGAACTGCGTGCCGTGATTCGAAAGGATGGAGCCCCTTGCACCGAGACATGGACTTATCTCTGGATGCCATAACCTTGCCGTCGTGGAATCCCGACGACGCGATGGCGTGGGATGAAGCGTTCGGGAAAGTGGAGAACTATCTGCGAGCCTGCCGTGTGGCCAGCCGGGTTCATCGGGCAAGGTTGACGGCGCTTATCCTGCAGCGAGCCTTGGATCGGCGGGCCAGTCATCCCGGTGTTCCCTTGGCGACGTTGGCCATTGATGAGGCACGGGATTTGATAGACCGATGGATGGCGGGTCTATTGCCTCCCCGTGAGAATGAGCGTCCGTACACGATGGCCGAAGGCTTTTTGTCGCTCTATTTGTGTGATGCCCCGATGCGGTGGCCCAATGCCTTTCTGAATCCCCGGCAGGAGCCGCCCGGGTTTGCCGATACATTGCACGCCCGGCTGGTCAAGACGGGGCCCGAACTGCAGGTGAGCAGCATGGTGCCTCGCGCGATGGACCGGGGGTTGATCCAGGGATGGGCCGGCTCTGCGATGGATACCTTTGACCGGCTCCCCATTTTGCGGACTTTATTCCTGTGGACCCTGTTTGCCATCTTTCTGATCGTGCTGTTCTGGTATACCCGGAGTAAAACGATATGATGAGCGAATCCTCTGCCATGCCCGATTCCTCATTGCGCCGGTCCGGTTTGCGGCAGGCATTCTTCTTTACCATGGTAGTGGTGATGACCGGGGTGGCAACCTGGGTGATGGCTGACATCCTCTGGCGCGGCGGGTTTAGTGGAATCAAGATGACCGTGCTGGTTTTCTTCGTACCGCTTTTCGGTATGGTAACCCTCGGGTTTTTGCAGGCCGTTTGCGGTTTCTTTATTTTGCTGAGGAAAAAGGATCCCTTTAGTATTTCGCGGACGATCCCGGATACGATGCCGGTGCCGGATGAAATGCCTGCCACGGCGATCGCGATTCCCATCTACAATGAAGATGTCAGTCGTGTCTATGAGGGGTTGCGGACGATGTACCTGGATCTGGTGCGGTCCGGTTATATCAGCCGGTTTGATATTTTTATTTTAAGCGACTCGAACAATCCGAACAAATGGATTGAAGAAGAAGTGGCTTGGATTGATCTCTCTAAACAGGTCAAGGGATTCGGTCGTATTTTCTACCGCAAGCGGCGGCTGGGCTTGAATCGGAAAAGTGGTAACATCAGCGATTTTCTGCGGCGGTGGGGTCGCAAGTACCGGTATATGGTGGTTCTGGACGCGGATAGTTTGATGGAGGCCAACACCCTGGCCCGACTGGTTCAATTGATGGAAGTCAATCCGCAGGCGGGAATTATCCAGACGGTCCCCGCCCCGATACAGGGGCGCACATTTTTTGCCCGCCTCATGCAGTTTGCGGGTACTTTGTACGGCCCTATTTTTCAGGCGGGATTGAATTATTGGCAGGCCGGATGTGGAAATTTCTGGGGACACAATGCGATTATCCGGGTGGCTCCCTTCATGGAGCACTGCGCGCTCCCCATGTTGACGGCGGGTGCGAATACCCGTTTCATGAGTCACGATTATGTGGAAGCGGCGCTGATGCGGCGGGCCAACTACGAGGTTTGGATGGATTATGAGGTCGGCGGTAGTTATGAGAATCTGCCGCCTACACCGCTGGATCATGCCAGCCGTGACCGGCGATGGTGCCGGGGCAATCTTCAGCACGCCTGGCTGATCACGGCCCAGGGATTGCATCCCGTCAACCGGCTGCACCTGTTTCTGGGAATTCTCTCCTATGTGGCCTCACCCTTGTGGTTGATATTCCTGATATTAGGGTCTTTCTCCGCCTGGATGTTCTGGGCTGGGGGTACCGTATTGACCTACGATTCCGACGTGGGCTTCTCTTCTTTTCTGGATATCGGTGGCGGTCGCCTGGCCTTGATGATGTTCTTTGTGACTATGGCGATGTTGACGGTTCCTAAAATTCTGGCGGTGATATTGGCGTTCTTGGACCGGGAACGGCGTGAGAAATTCGGTGGAGGCTGGCGGATTGTATTGGGGTTCCTGATCGAGCACACCCTGTCGGCGTTGATGGCGCCAGTCCAGATGATGTTCAACTCCAGGTTTGTTGTGGAAATTCTCAGTGGACGGGATGTTCCCTGGAATCCCCAGTCCCGTGATGCAAGAACGGGGATCGACTGGGAGGCCATTATTACGGCGCACATGGGGCACACCGTGATCGGCATCACTTGGGCCCTCATCGCGTTCCTGATCAGTCCTGTGTTTTTCTGGTGGTTGAGTCCGGTTACGTTTGGCTTGATTGGCTCGATTCCCATTTCCGCGATGTTAAGTGCCCCGGGACTCGGGAAACGGTTGCGCCAGATGAAACTTTTCACCATTCCCATTGAAGCCAAGCCTTCGGCGGTGGTCCGGCATCTGGATAAAAACCTGAGGGCCATCCGGCACCGCATGGAACCGCCGGACTGGCTGGCCCCGCATTATGGAATCATGCAGGTCGTTTTGGATCCTTATCTGAATGCAGCGCACAGCTCCCTGTTGCGTCACAAGCCCAAAGTGGTCCAGCATGTCACGCGGGATCTTCATGAACTTCAGGTCCGCTTGCTGGCGAAAGGACCGGCGGCTTTGACCCGCCGTGAACAAATGGCGGTATTGATGAATGTTCAGGCGGTCGCGGACTTGCATGATCATGTGTGGAGTATGCCCGAGTCGAGTCTTTCGCCCTGGTGGCGTCTGGCAATGCGCCATTACAACACCCTTACGGACCGTCCCCAAACAGCGTTGTACCGGTAATTTTGTCTACCTGAATACTGATAAAAGAGAAGAGTTATCATTTTCCCTTTTGCTTTACTCTTTGGCCGCAAGATGTATAGTCGGAATGTGAACGCGCAGTTCATTCGTGGATGAGGAAAAAGCCATGCCGGACGAGGTTAAAAAGAATGATCAGGAGCCTGCCCCCTTGCTGAGGCTTCTCATTGTTGAGGATTCGGCGGAAGATGCCGAGATGAGCGTACGGGAATTGCGCAAGGCCGGTTATACGCTCGTATATGAGCGGGTGGATACCTTGGAGGCCATGCGTTCCCTGCTACACTGGGAGTGGGATCTCATTCTGGCCGACTATAAAATGCCGAATTTCAGCGGTTTGGATGCCTTGGCGGAATTCAAAACCTGGAAGAGGGATGTGCCCTTTATCGTCGTCTCCGGTGCTATCGGAGAGGAATGTGCGGTCGAGGCGGTCAAAGTGGGGGCTCAGGATTATGTTTTAAAAGATCGTCTTTCACGATTGGGGCCGGTGGTGCAACGGGCCATGAAAGATGCGGCCGACCGGCGGGAATACCGCAGGATTCAACGGGACCGGGACCGGGCGGACGAAGCGCTCCGTGCAAGCGAGGCGCGCCTAAGGGTGATTCTGGAGTCTGTCCAGACCGGGATCATGATCGTGGATCCGGAGAGCCATGTCATTCTGGAAGTGAATCGTGAACTTTCTGAAATGGTGCAACTTCCAGCCCATCAGATCGTTGGAAGTGTCTGCCATAAATTTGTTTGTCCTGCGGCTAAGAATCAGTGCCCTTTCACGGATCTAAGTCAGGTGATTGATCATTCCGAACGCATCTTGCTCCGGGCGGATGGCTCCCAGATCCCTGTTCTCAAGACGGTTCGGCAGGTGGTGATCAATGGACGCCGACAGTTGATCGAGAGCGTGGTCGATATCAGTGAACTCAAGCGCCTTCAAGAACAGGTGGTCCTGTCCCAGAAAATGGAGGCGATTGGCCAGTTGGCAGGCGGGGTGGCTCATGACTTTAATAATATTCTTCAGGTGATTCTTGGGTATGCTGAAGTGCTTCGGCATAATATCCCGGCGGATGATAAAGGTTATGAGGGGATTGATAATATCTATCAAGCCGCCCAGCGGGCCGCCATGCTGACCCGCCAATTGTTGGTGTTCAGCCGCCGTCAAATGGTTGCGCCGACGGTGCTGGAGATGAATCAGGTGATCGAAAATGTGCGGGTGCTGATCGAGCATCTGGTGGGCGAAGGCATTGTTCTCACAGTGAAATGTCATCCATCCCTTCCTGCGGTCTTTGCCGATTCGAGCCAGCTTGAACAGCTTTTGTTGAATCTAGTTGTCAATGCGCGGGACGCCATGCCGGCAGGAGGATCCCTGGCCATCTCGGCGTGGCCGGTGGTATTGACGGAGTCTCAGATTGCGGCGATGTCCGATGCCAGGCCGGGGTCCTTTGTGGCGGTGTCAGTGACAGATACGGGGGTGGGCATGGAACCGGAGATTATGAAGCATGTTTTTGAACCGTTTTTCACGACCAAGGGGGCTGGCAATGCCAGCGGGCTCGGCCTTTCGGTGGCCTACGGGATTGCAAGGCAGCATGATGGATGGATTCATGTTGAGAGTCAGGCGGGGAAGGGATCGACTTTGACTCTGTTTCTGCCTGTGCAGGAGGGCGATAAGGCGCTCCTGGTGGCGGAATCGACCGCCAACACCAATGCGAAGGGGGAGCGTATTTTGCTGGTTGAGGATGAGACGGAAGTACGCGTTCTGGCGGCGCGTGTGCTTTTGTCTGCGGGTTATGACATTACCGCAGTGGCTAGTTTTGCAGAAGCAGAGGCGGTTCTCTGCCGGGAGGGCGCCTGCTTTGATATGGTCTACAGTGATGTCGTGCTGCCGGATGGAAATGGGGTGGATTTGGTCGATAAGGCGTTGGAACGCAATCCGAAATTGGCCGTATTAATCAGTAGCGGATACACGGATGAACGTTCACGCTGGCAGAGGATTCAAGAACAGGGTTACCCATTTCTTCCCAAACCTCATTCCCCTTCCCGTTTATTGAGTGTCGTGCGGGAAATTTTGGCAAAAACAAAAGCCGCCTGATGGGAAAATCGATCATGATCCTTGATAAAATTCGAATACGAGATCTTCGGGTCCGGTGCCGGGTGGGCGTGACCGCATTGGAGCGGCGCCTCCCGCAGGAACTTCTTATTACAGTCACGCTTTATGCCGACTTGAGGCGGGCGGGGCGCAGTGATGACCTCCGGCATACCATTGATTACAGCGTTTTGAAAAAGTCCATTCTGGCCGAGGGGGAGACAAAATCCTATAAGCTCATTGAGCGTCTGGCGCAACGGATCGCCGAATTGTCCCTGCAATTCCCCCTGGTGCAGCAGGTGGATGTTCTGATTCAAAAGCCCGGCGCCCTGCGTTTCGCGCAGTGCAGTGAAGTGGAGATTACGCGGGCAAGGAATAACTCGAAGGATTGGCATGAATAAGAAACGTGTGGCGGTTCTGGTTAAGGAACTTTTGAAGGAAATGGGAGAAGATCCCAATCGGGAAGGTTTGCTCAAAACGCCCGAACGCGTGGCTTCCGCATATGATTTTTTAACATCTGGCTACCGGATGTCGATCAAGACCATCGTCAATGAGGCGGTGTTTACGGCCGAAGCCAACAACATGGTGCTCCTCAAAAATATCGAGGTCTACAGTCTCTGTGAACATCACATGCTTCCGTTTTTCGGCCGGTGCCACATCGGGTATATCCCCAGGAAAAAAGTGTTGGGTGTCAGTAAATTGGCCCGTATTGTGGATTTTCATGCGCGCCGCCTCCAGATTCAAGAGCGCCTGACTTCGCAAATTGCCAATGACATCATGGATTACATCAAGCCGGAAGGGGTCGGTGTGGTCATGGAATGCCGTCATCTCTGCATGATCATGCGGGGTGTCGAAAAACAGGATTCCGTAATGTCAACCTCGTCTGTTATCGGTAGCTTTCATAACAATTCTTCTACCAGGGCTGAATTCCTCAGCCTGATCCGGTAGTCTGGCGGCAGGTTAAATCAACTTTGCGTGACCGGCGGCTTGGCTTTTACGAAAAAGAAAGGAGCGGTTCGTATGATGATTCGTCGTCGGTTTGCAGCAGCGGTGATGGGGGTGGCGTCGTTCGTTTTCGTGGGGAGCGTTCCTGCCATGAATTGGCAGAAAGTGTATGACGCCCGTGACAAAGGACTCCCCAAGACGGCGATCGAGGAACTCAAGCCTATTATGGCGGAGGCCTTACGGAACAAGCGTTATCCGGAGGCCATCAAGGCCATCACCACAACCATTGCGTTTGAAGGGCAGGTCGAAGGCGGCAAGGCGGAGGAGAAAGTAACCCGCCTTGAGGCGGAAATTGCAAAAGCTCCCGTTGAGATGAGGCCGGTGATGGAGGCCATTCTTGCCCACTGGTATTGGAGTTATTTCCAGCAGAACCGCTGGCGGTTTTCACAACGCACCTCGACAACCGAGGCGCCGGGCAAGGATTTTACCACTTGGGACTTGCCGCGTATCCTGGCTGAAATCGACCGGCATTTTTCCGCCGCGCTGGCGGGTGAGCAACAGCTAAAATCGATCCCGATCGCAGAGTTCAATGACCTGCTCGAGAAGAACACGGTGCCCGATGCCTATCGGCCCACCCTGTATGATTTTCTGGTGTATGAGGCCCTGGAGTTCTACCAGGCGGGCGAACAGGGGGGAGCCAAGGCGGAGGATGAGTTTGAGATGACCGTTGATAGGCCCGTGTTCCGCCCGGCTTCCGAGTATCTGAAGTGGAAGCCGGAAACGACAGACGTCCATTCCGCCAAACTCAAGGCCATCCGGCTTTTCCAAAACCTGCTGGCGTTCCATCAGGGTGATGCGGATCGTTCGGCTTTTCTTGATGCCGATCTCGCGCGGTTGGTCTTTGCCAATAACCAGACCGTCGGAGCCGATAAAAATGCCCGGTACAAAGAGGCCCTGCAACGATTGGCCGAGGGGAACCAACAACATGAGATCTCGGCACAAGCCCGGTATTTGTGGGCAGAAGCGCTGGCGGGGGAAGATGAGCCGGAGGAGGCTCGCGGAATTGCCGTGGTCGGCAGGGATGCCTTCCCGGGTAGTTTCGGGGGAATCAATTGTTACAACCTGATCCAGCGGCTTGAATCGAAATCGGCCAGCATTGCCACCGAGCGGGTTTGGAATGCGCCCTGGCCTTCGATCCGGGTGACCTATCGCAACGTGGATAAGGTATATTTTCGTGTGGTCGCTTATGATTTCGAGGCCACCCTCAAAACCCAACGGTGGGGCTATGGGTTTTTGGATGAAAATCAGCAGAAGGAGTTGCTGGGCCGCGTCGCGGTTAAAACCTGGGCTGCCGACCTGCCCGTGACGAAGGATTTGAAGGAACGTACGGAAGAGGTGCCGGTGCCACAAGACTTGCCGCCGGGATCTTATTTCGTTTTTGCCAGCCATGATGAAGCCTTCGGAGGGAAGAATAGTCAGCTTTCGTACGCCCCGGTATGGGTTAGTGATCTCGCCCTGATTGTCCGGCAGCGGCAGCCTTACGGGGGAGCGGTGGACGGCTTTGTCCTCAATGCCAATAGCGGGGCGCCGTTGAATGCCGCCAAGGTGCGGCTTTTCACCTGCGACCGGAACGGTCGTTATCAGGAAGGAAGTCCGGTTACAACGGATGAAAATGGACTGTTCCGGATTAGCAAACTGGCGAATGAGGGCTACAACAACGCTTTCCTGATTGCCTCTCACGGGGGACAGCAGGTTGCGAGCGGGCAGGCGTTCGGGTTTTATGCGCAGCCTGCCGCTAATTCGCTTCAACAGAACACCGTATTCTTCACCGACCGGTCGCTCTACCGCCCCGGGCAGGCAGTTCAGTTCAAGGGAATCTGTTATCAGGTGGACCGGGAGAAAAATGACTACCGGGTGCTGGCCGGCCAGTCGTTAACGGTGTTGTTCCGGGATCCGAACGGGAAAGACATCTCCCGCTTGCAGGTTAAATGTAATGACTACGGCGCGTTCTCCGGCAGTTTCACCGCGCCCGGGGATCGGGTGATGGGTCAGATGAGTCTTCTGGTTCAGGGGGGCCCGCATGGGTCCACGAGTTTTAATGTCGAGGAATATAAACGCCCCAAATTTCAGGTTGAGTTGGAAAAGCCAAAGGAGGCCGCCAAACTGGGTTTGGAAGTGGTGTTGACAGGCAAGGCGACCGCGTATACAGGGGCGGCCATTGGCGGGGCAAAGGTGTCCTGGCGTGTGGTGCGTGAAGTCCGGTTCCCTGATTGGTGCTGGTGGGGCCGGTTCTGTCTGCCGCCCGGTTTTGGCAATAGCCAGAATATTGCGCATGGCTCCCTGACAACCGGAAGTGAAGGATCCTTCAAGGTCAAGTTTCTAGCCATGCCGGACCTGTCGGTGGCGGAAAAGACCGAGCCGATCTTTTCGTTTCAGGTCTATGCGGATGTGACCGATTCAACCGGCGAAACCCGGTCCCACAGTCAGGTCGTACAGGTGGGCTACACGGCCTTGAAACTTTCCCTCGGCGCTGAAGACTGGCAAACGCCGGATACGCCGGTGATCATGAATCTGTCGTCTACAACGCTGGATGGAGAACCCCAGTCTGTGTCTGGCAATGTGAAGATCCATGAGGTGAAACAACCCGCGAAGGTTTTGCGCCCGGTCCTGCAACCCCAGTTTTATGACTATAGGTGGTGGGGCCGTCAGTTGGCAGGAAATCATGAGCCGAAACCGGATCCGTCTAATGTGGATTCCTGGGAGTTGGGGGCTGTAGTGGCGGAACAATCCTTCAAGACCGATGCCACCGGCGGAGCGAAGGTGTCCGTGACCCTCAAGGCGGGACTTTATCGCGCGATGGTGGAAACCCGCGATGCCTTCGGCAAATCGGTGTCGGCCCGGCGAACCTTGCAGGTTGTCGACGTGAAGGCGAAAAATTACCCCGTTCATCTGGCAAACTTCTTCTCTGCCCGGAAATGGTCGGTTGAGCCGGGTGAGAATTTCCAGGCCGTTTGGGGCACTGGCTATGATGCCGGGCGGGCTTTTGTGGAGTTGGAGCAGAATGGGAAACTGTTGAAGAGTTGGTGGACGGCGGCCGATCACACTCAGGAAGCCATCGAACAGTCTGTGACGGAAGAACTGCGCGGAGGATTCAGTTTGAGAGTCACTTACGTCCGCGAGAACCGGGCATATTTAAATGAGCGTGTGGTGGATGTGCCGTGGTCCAACAAGCGATTAGCAGTCAAGTGGGAACGGTTTGTGTCCAAACTCGGGCCGGGCCAGAAGGAAACCTGGACAGCGGTTGTAACAGGCCCGGATTCCGCAAAGTCTGTCGCGGAGATGGTCGCCGGGCTGTATGACGCTTCACTGGATCAATATCTGCCGCATGTCTGGATGTCGGGGCTCGATGTGTTCCGGCATGAGCGGGACCGGGTGAATGCCACTTTTGAAAACAGCCTTTTGAATTTCAATCAAATAAACGGCTTCCAGCTTGATCAGAAATATCGTGATTGGCGCTATCGATCCTTCCCTGCCGAGCTCAAGGAGCAAGTTTGGGCGGTGGGGTTTGGCTATGGATATCGCCTTGGTGGCAGGGCTAGGAAGGCTGGGGGGGAGCGGGAAATGACGGCCATTGAGTGCGCCGCCGCGCCGATGAATGCAATGTGTATGGATGCAGCTGCTGCTCCACAAGATAAACGTTTGGACAGGGCTTTGCTGCAAAATAGGGCCAAGTCCGGTCCAGAAGAAAGCCCTGCTTTCGGGGGAGCGGCGGCGCCGGATCTCAATAAAGTGACCGCCCGCAAAAATCTCAATGAGACGGCGTTTTTCTTCCCTCATTTGCTGAGTGACACTTCAGGGGTTGTGAAAATGGAGTTCACGATGCCCGAGGCACTAACCGAGTGGAAGTTTATGGGATTTGCGCATGATAAGGATCTTCGCAGCGGATTCCTTACCGACAAAGCGGTCACGAGCAAGGATCTGATGGTTGAACCCAATCCACCCCGTTTTGTGCGCGAGGGGGATGTCGTTGAATTTACCGTCAAGGTGAGCAATCAGTCGGCCGCCCGGCAGACGGGTAAAGTCAGGTTGACTTTGGCTGATGCGAGAACCCTGAAGGAAGTGAATGCGGAGTGCGAAGTGCGGAATACGGAGTATGAATTCAATATCCCGGCCAAGGAGTCGAAGTCGTTTTCATGGCGCTTGTCGATACCTGACGGCATGGATTTTATGACCTATAAGGCCGTTGGCGCGACGGATCGGCTTAGTGATGGGGAAGAAGGATTCCTGCCCGTGTTGTCGCGCCGGATTCTGGTGACGGAATCCCTGCCGCTTCCTATTCGGGGAGCACAGACCAAGAAGTTCAATTTCACCCGGCTCAGTGAATCGGGCCGGTCAAAGACGCTGAAAAGCGAAAGTTTAACCGTCCAAATGGTCTCCCAGCCGGCGTGGTATGCAGTAATGGCGTTGCCTTATCTGATGGAATATCCCTATGAGTGCTGTGAGCAGACCTTTAATCGTCTGTATGCCAATATGCTGGCCCAATACATTGCCAATGCGGATCCCAAGATCCGTCGCATCTTCGATCTCTGGAAGAATACCCCGGCGCTGGACAGTCCATTGGAAAAGAATCAGGATCTCAAATCCGTGATGCTTGAGGAGACCCCCTGGCTTCGGCAGGCTAATGATGAAAGCCAGGCCCGTCGTAATGTTGGTATTTTGTTCGATGCCAACCGGCTTGACAATGAAACCCGGCAGACGTTCAGGAAGCTTTCCGAGATGCAACTTGACGATGGCTTGTGGCCCTGGTTCCCCGGTTTCCGTGGTGATGAGTATATGACGCTTTATATCGTGACCGGGTTTGGTCGGCTCCGCCATCTCGGTGTGGAGAAGGTGGATGTAAGCGCTGCGCTCAAGGCGCTGGGTGCGCTTGATGGTTGGGTGGATCAGCAATACCGCGATATCCTCAAACATGGGGATCCTGACAAAAATCACCTGACATCCACCATTGCGTTCTATCTTTACGGACGTAGTTTCTTTTTGACCGATAAGCCGGTCGGCAAGACGGCGCAGGAAGCGGTGAACTATTTCCTCGGCCAAGCCCGGAAGTATTGGGTTGAGCTCAAGTGCCGGCAATCCCAGGGGCATCTCGCCATTGCGCTGAAACGGTTTGGCGACACCGATACTCCTGTAGCGATTATGAAGTCCATCAAGGAGTATAGTGTCAGCAGCGAGGAGTTGGGAATGTTCTGGCGTGACACGGAACTGAGTTGGTGGTGGTTCCGTGCCCCGATAGAAACCCAGGCGCTGATGATTGAGGCGTTTGATGAGGTGATGGGAGATGCTGCGGCGGTGGAGGATTGCAAGGTCTGGTTGCTAAAACAGAAGCAGACGCAGGATTGGAAGACGACCAAGGCCACGGCAGATGCCGTTTATGGTTTGATGTTGCGCGGACGCAATCTACTTTCCAGTGACGCCCTTGTTGAAGTCAGCCTTGGGCGCGAGGCCATCAAGCCGGAGAAGGTCGAGGCCGGTACCGGGTTTTATGAAAAGAAATTCATACGTTCCGAAATAAAGCCTTCCATGGGCGCCATCACGGTGAAAAAGACGGATGAAGGGGTCAGTTGGGGCAGTGTTCACTGGCAATATCTTGAGGATATGACCAAGGTGACCCCTTATGAGGGGACTCCGCTGCAGTTGAAGAAGACACTTTTCATCAAGGAGAATTCAAAGAGCGGACCGGTTTTGAAGCCCGTCAAGGGGGCGCTGGCCGTTGGAGATGAGTTGGTGGTGCGGGTTGAATTGCGTGTGGACCGCGATATGGAATATGTGCATCTGAAAGATCAGCGCGGGTGTGGTGTGGAGCCGGTGAATGTTCTGAGTCAGACCAAATATCAGGACGGGCTTTTGTACTATGAAAGCACGCGGGATACCGCCAGCCATTTCTTCATCCACTACCTGCCCAAGGGGGTATATGTGTTCGAGTACAATGTCCGCGTTCAACTCCGGGGCAACTATCAGACAGGCGTCGCCAGCATCCAGTGTATGTATGCGCCTGAATTCAACAGCCATTCCGGGAGCATGGCGCTGGAGGTCAGGTAAGGGTGGCTTTCTGGACATCATGGCGGTCATTGATTGACCTGATCTGACGGGTATCATATCCTTTGCTGGCATTATTTGAAAATGTTTTGGGCTGAAGATGATGGGATTATGAGCAGGCGGAAGACGATTATTTTTCTTGGCGATGGCATGGCGGATGAGCCGATGGCGGAACTCGGGGAAAAAACCCCGTTGCAGGTAGCCTATACGCCCGGGATGGATCGCATCGCCAGGGAAGGACGGTCGGGCTCCTTGTTGACCTTGCCTGCCGGATTTCCGACCAGCAGCGAAGTAGCCAATATGTCGGTGATGGGCTGTGACCTGTCTGCGGAATATTGTGGTCGCGGGGCTCTGGAGGCGGCAGGACAGGGAATATCCCTGAGTGCGGACGATATCGCGTTTCGTGTCAATCTGACGACGGTCGAAAACGGGATTTTGCAGGATTTTTCCGGGGGCCGCATTGCCACCCCGGAGGCAATCCTTCTCATTCAGGCGTTGAATGATCATTTCGGCAACAGCAAAATTCGCTTTTATCCCGGCTTGAGTTATCGAAACATTCTCGTCTGTTCGGGCTCTGAATTTTCTGCCCGGGTGAAAACCGATAAACCGGATGACAATCATGGACAACGGGTGGCTGAACATCTGCCTTCCGCCATGAGCCCGGAAGGCGAAATTACAGCGGCGTTATTAAGGCGTCTGATTGATGAAGCCACGGCGGTGCTGACGAGTCACCCGGTGAATCAGAGGCTTAAGGGCGGTGGTCGCGCGATGGCCAATGGAATCTGGCCTTGGAGTGGCGGGCGGGCCGGGGCGCTCAAGAGGCTGAAGGATAAATACGGAATTACGGGTGCTGTGATTTCTGCCGTGGATGTCATTACGGGATTGGGCCGTTGTCTGGGGTTGGATGTGGTCCCGGTTCCGGGGGCCACGGGGTACATCGATACGAATTACGAAGGCAAGGCCGCTGCGGCGATAGAGGCCATCAAGACCCATGACTTTGTCTACCTGCATCTTGAGGGCATCGATGAGGTCTCTCATGAGCAGAATCTGCCTCTCAAAATCAAGGCGATTGAGGATTTTGATGCGCGTATTATCTGCCCGGTGATGCAGGCGGTGGGCCCGGAGGCCAATTATGCTGTGTTGCCGGATCATCCGGTTCCGATCCGGTCGGGCAAACATACGCGCACCCCTGTGCCGGTCTCGGTGCGTATGCCCGATCTGGCGCCGGATGGAATTCTGGCATTCAATGAGGTGGACTGTCCCCGCGGCAGTCTCGGGGCGATGCAAGGGGATGGACTGATGAAAGTCCTGTTCGGTTGACGTTTGCCCAACTGGGTATATCACCATATGGCGGTAGAAAAAAAATCTTCCCAGACGATGCGGATTGATATTCCGCCAGAGACGAATTTCGGTCGGCATCCCAGATCCGTATCCCATTCCACTTTGGTGGGAGGTGCCCCTTCGCGAAAAACGTTCGCTGAGATTGCCGTTAAAAATTCAGATTTGAGCGAGTTGTTCCAGAATGTCTATGACTCGGCCTTCATCACGGAGCTTAATGGGAAAATTGTCGACGCGAATGTCCGGGCAACCCAGTCATTTATCTACTCCCGCGAAGAGTTCAAACAATGCGCCATCATGGATATTGTGCTGGGGATGACGGAGGGGGTGCTCACGACGATTGGGGAAAATCTTCAGAATGACCGTTTCACGCTCATTCAAGCTGAATGTGCGCGGCATGATGGCTTGCTGATACCGTCCGAAATATCCACCTGCAAGATTAATCTCTCCGGGAAAACGTATTTGTGTTTTTTTATCCGGGATATCAGTGCGCGCAAGGAGGCCGAGGATGCCCTGCAGGCGGCGCATGACACCCTTGAGGAAGAGGTGCGTAAACGGACCCGGATCAACGAGGAACTGAGTTTGGAGATTGCCGAACGCACGCGTATCGCGGCGGAACTTAACCAGGCGATCGAGCAGCTCCACAAACATGACCGGGCCAAATCCCAGTTTGTGTCCAATGTTTCGCATGAACTCAAAACCCCGCTCTCTTCGATTAACTATATTGCCGGGAATCTTCTCAAAGGCATCGCCGGTCCGTTGACGGACCAGGGAAGGACCTATCTGAATATGATCCGGGAGGATTGCCAGCGATTGCAGAGAACGGTGGAAGACATCCTGGATATGAGCCGGCTTGAGTCAAATACGTTGCGCTTGAATCTTGTGAGGGTGAACTTCGGGCGATTCCTGTACCGGACCCTGGAGTCGCTGAGAATGCAGATTGAGGCACAGGGTTTGACTTTGGAGCTGGCGATTGAAGGTTCGGGATTTGCGATGTGTGATCCCCAGAAAATGGAACGCGTAATCTTCAATGTGGTAAAAAATGCCATGAAGTATAATGTGACCAATGGGTCTATTGAAGTGCGACTCCGTTCCGATGAAGGCGGGGGCGGGCAGCACGTCGTGGATGTCATTGATAGTGGCATCGGCATTGAGGCGCAAGATTTGCCCCGTATCACCGAACGGTTTTTCCGGGTAGGCGAATATGTGAGTGGCGCGGGATTGGGATTGGCCATCTGCAAAGACCTATTGGTTCAACATGGGGGGAGGATAGAGGTGAATAGTCCCCCGTCTGGACGCAACAAGGGAACCCAGATTTCCCTGTTGCTTCCCGTGGTGCCTGCCCCCTGGGTCTTGCTGGCTTACGAAGATGATGCCATGAGGGGGTTGGTCACAATTTGGATGGAGCAATATGGGTACCGGGTTGTTGCTTTAAAATTGGCCGACGGGATATCAGAGGAGTCTTTAAAGGGAGTGAAGCCCGACCTCATAATTCTGGAATGGACGCGCGATGGCATGGCAGGCGGCATCGTGGTGTCGATGCTGAAGAGCGACAAAAATCTGGCTCGCGTGCCGATGATTTCAATAACGAATACCGTTCCTTCGGTCTCGAAACGGGAAATCCTGGATGGATTTGAAATCCCGCGAGTTTTGCCTTCGGTGAGCAAAGAAGAGTTGTGGGTTTGCGTAGAAGAGTTAGTATTGGGGCGGAAAAGATTGGATGTCTGATACGGGGAAGGAGCTGACATGAGTGATGTGATCTATAGAATTCTTCTGGTTGATGATGAACGACATCTGCTGATTTCACTGAAGGACTATCTGGTCAGTGAACAGTTTGATGTTGTGACGGCATCCAGCGGCGAAGAGGCCTTGGCCAAACTCGATGACACCAACCCTGATTTGATTGTGCTGGATATCAGCATGCCCGGAATGGGGGGGCTTGGATTCCTTCGTAAAATTACAAAGGAAGACAGTCAAACCCGTTATCCGGTGCTGGTCCTCACCGCGCGTTCAATGCTGGAGAACTTTTTTGAATCGGTACAGGTGGCCGGGTTTCTGACCAAGCCCTGTGATGAGAAAAAATTGGTGCGCACCATTCGGAAAATTCTGGCCACTCATCCGAAAAAAACGGCCCGGACCCAGGGACAGAAATTATCGGTGCTGCTGGCTGAAGATGATCCCTTGTTGATCCCCGGCATCACAGCGGCTTTTTCTGGTGCGGGTTTTTCGGTGGTAAATGTTGAGAATGGGCCGGATGTGCTGGATAAAGCCGTGACGATGAAGCCGGATGTGGTGGTGATAAAGGATATGTTGCCCCGACTTAATGGTGCGGCCGTGGCTCGATTAATTGAAGTTATGCCTAGTTTGAGCGGCATTCCCGTGATTCTTTATGGAATGAACGCGGGAGGTGCAAAGCCTGATCTTAGCGGCTGCGTCAAAAAACACCTCCTTACAAACCATCCCAAGACGTTGTTGGCAGCCGTCCAAGCGGTGCTTTACTGATTCCTTAAAGAATTGACAAGTGGGATGCGGAGTGCCAGTCGAATGGCCAGCAGAATCCAGAGGATGTGGAAGAGTATCATTCCGCAAATAAGGCTCATCAGGGGAATCCAGGGAAGATGGACGCCGGGTGCTTGAAGCGTAGGCCAGATGGCCGCCAACGCGGCCGTGATCCCTGTTGACAGTCCCAGGCCCAGAAGGAACCCGTGTTCTGCCAGTACCACCCGGAGGACTTGTCGGGGGGAGTATCCTGTGGCGGCCAATATGGCCAGTTCCCCCCTCCGTTCCTGAATATTACGCAAGATAACAAAGGTCAGCCCGGCGCTTCCGAGAAGCAGGCCCAGTCCTCCAAGCACCAAAAACATGGCCATATAGGTGGTTTCAACGGCATAGAAGGATTTCAGACGCTCTTTTGTTGAGGTGATGTTGATTCCCCATTTTTCCAGTTTAAGCGTCAGTGTCTTTTGAATCGCATGTTCGGTTTCGGGCGGGGTATCAATGAGGAACAGGCGTGAGCCCTGCTCGGAGGGGTAATACCGGGCAAAATCACGGGCAGAGATGAGAACGGATCCTTGGAAAACCGATAGTCGCACGGGCAAAGTGCCAACCAATTTAACCCGAAACGGAACGCCTCGTTCATCCCGTAAAATCAGAATGTCACCATCCCGCGTTCCGACTTTCTTTTCTAACCCCCATTCAGCGGTATTGGCATCACCCGTCAACCCCGGGATGGTGCCATCGGGGAGGGATTCATTAAGTAAAGTCCACAGGGGAGCGCCTCCTTTTGAAGGTTGAAACGCTCTCCTTTTTTCGAACTCTTTGGGAGGCACGCCAATCAGGGTGGGGGATTGAGCCCGGTTGAGATTCAGGCAACTGGCATCATCGCCGTCCCGGATCTTCATGGACACAATGTGAGCCGTATGAGAAGCCGGATCGAGGTTGTTAAGATCGGCTTGAATCGGCAGGGTCGACTCGCCGAATAATGCAAAGCCCCCTGTGCCGGAGTCCCGCTGGCTCGCGGGGCCTTCAATATCTTCCTGCATGGCGGAAACGGCAAGAATAAGAAAGCACCCGCAGGCCAGTAGTCCGGCAACCGTTACACTCCGGGAAGGATGGCGACCCGCATTGCGCAAGCCCAGATTCATCAGGGTCAGCCTTCCGCCTGTCCGGGTGAGAGAGGTCATTAGGATCCGGACAAGGAGCAGCAGCGAGATCAGGAGCAAACTCCCTGCGGCAAAGAAATAAGAAGCCCGGTTTTGGCCGTCCCCCTTGCAGGCATATCCGATCAACCCCAAGGCCACGGCGATGCCGGTCATGGCGCCAACTTTCAGCCACTTCCATCTGGGTATCTGGTTTGCCGCTGTTTCAGTTTGTCCGGGGCCAAAAGCCGACTCGCCGACTAACAAAGCCTGTGTGGAAGAGGCGGTCTGCCGCCACAGTGCAAAGATAAGCGCCGCCATTGAGAACGCAAAGCTCAAGACAGCACCCGTTACCAGGGAGGGTATTGTGGCGTGATACTGGATTTCGGCCTGTGCTACGGCGCCCTGCCAGAAATGACCCAGACCCCAGATCATGGCCTTGGTGTATAAGGCGCCGAGCAAGGCGCCGGCGATGGCACCCAGGGCGGCGAGCACGGTGCACTCCTGAAACCAGAGCCGACGGATCTGGCCGGGCCGGAATCCCACGGCCAATAGCAGGCCGGTCTCTTTCGCCCGCTGTTGAATGCCAAGTGTGAAAAGTAGGCCGGTGAGCATCAGGCTGGCGACAATCAAGAAAAAACTCATTCCCAGGAAAAGCTGCCCGAAATCCATGGCCTCGCCTGCAGCTTTGAGTGCGGTTTGGCGGACGGGAAGAAAAGCGAGTCCAAGTTCGGACGGGTTCAGCTGTTGTTGAATGTTTCTGGAAATGGCGTTTATGCCCTCTTGATGAGAAGTCCAAAAGCGAACCCCGGTGAGATTCCCGAATTTGTTGCCCCACATGGACTGGCCTGCCTTTAACGTGACCAGCGCTTTAGGGGTGGCGCGATAATCATTCCAATAGGCCTCGTTGGCGGAATCCTCAAGTTTGTCCTGGCGCAGCGGCATTCCGATATCCCAATCCGCGCATTTTCCAGCCAAGGTCAGGCCGGGGAAATTCGGGCTTAGCTCCCGCTCTGTTTTCAATTCGTTCATCTCAATAATGCGGAGAATTTTGAAAATGCGATTCGTTTCAATAAATTGATTTAAGGCCTGAAATTCATAATAGGTGATTCTGACCGCATCGCCGGTGCTTGCATTTAACTGATCCGCCAGCCACCGGTTGACAATAATTTCATCGTCTGCCATTCCCGACGGAACTCGCCCTAACGCCGGGTCCGAAGAAGGCGTAAGGGCGACAACAAAGGAATAAGGAGTCTCCCGGAGAGGAACCCCGTTGGTCCGGGCAATTGAATTAACCAGATAGGTCAGGGCGCCGATCGAGTTGGTCAGGGCCGGCAGGGCTGTGGCGATAGATGGATCCATGAAGATCCGGTCGCATCCGAGTTGAAACCGTTGTCCCCCGTCGATGGGTTTTAACGTGAGTCCGGCATCGGCAAGTTGCCAGACCTTGCGGACGGTCTGATTCAGTTTTTCTACGGACAGGTTGGGGCTCCCGCCTGCCAGCAGGAGATTCGCTTGCCGGGGAATTCCCGCCGTCTCTTGAAGCCCTGGCAGGTTGATAAAAACGGTGTAGGGGATTTGCGGGTTGGCGGCGAGATTGAACCGTCCCAATTGATTGTCTTGCACGATATCTTCAATCGAGAAGGTTGCGCGGAGGGTGTCATTTTTATCCCGGGAAGAGAGCGGGGCATCCCGGGACATCAGGGTCGGCTTGCTGAATCGAATGGAAATTTGATCCCCGCGTTTGGCTTGAAGTGCAGTCGCCAGCTTCTGGTTGATGGCAATGCCATCCGGAGTGAGGCGTGGTTTTGGGCCGGTTGCCAGGTTCCAGAACAAATCTGGAACGCCCAGGATCTGAATGTTGTTGATTTGACGGGGCTCCATCCCGGTTCCCCCGGATGAGAGCGCGATCCCGCGGAAAAGGAGGGCGGGAGACATTGTGGTTTGGGTTTCGTTGCTCAGGCGGATGGCGAGGTCAGCGGGGAAATATCGGCCCCGGCTTTCCATGGCCCAATGAATGTTGCCCAGGCGTAGCAGGGCGGATTGGGTCAGGCTGAACTTGATTGAGTCACCCAACAGCAGCGCCCCCACCAGGATGGCGGCAGCCAGAATGGTGCCGGATAGTGTCAGGGCATGAACCCCGCGATAAAAGGAGATGCTGCGAAGGGTGAGCTTAATGAACGTCATGTTATGGGGAGGCGAGTTTTCCGTCGATCAGTTCATACACCCGGTCCATGCGTTTCGCCAGGGAAAGCGAGTGGGTAACAACGATAAGGGTCATGCCCTCCTGCCGGTTCAATTGGATCAGCAGGTCGGCCAGACGTTCGGCTCCGGAATGGTCGAGTGATCCGGTCGGTTCATCGGCCAGTAACAGGCGGGGCCGGTTGATCATGGCCCGCGCAACGGCCACCCTGAGCTGCTCGCCCACGGATAACTGTCCCGGCAGGTGCTCAAGGCGATGGGACAGGCCAACCTGCGTCAAAAGGTTACGTGCCCGTTCCTGCGCACCTTTTGGATTGCGGTTTACCAGCACAGGCACCAGGACATTTTCGATGACATTGCACTGTTTGAGCAGGTGATGCATCTGGAAGATCATGCCGATCTTTTCGTTCCTCAATCTCGCCTTTTCCAAGGCAGACAGGGTGTGAGGATTCAAGCCCTCGAGGAACAATTGTCCGGACGTGGGGGTGTCAAGTGTGCCGATGATGTTCAACAGGGTGCTTTTTCCCGAACCGGAGGGGCCGACAATGGCAACGGTTTCTCCAGGGTTCACCTGAAGGGAAATATCCTGCAGCACCTGTATCCCGCCTTGTATGGGGGCAGGATAGGTTTTGCTGATGTGTTCAAGGGACAGGGCCGTGGTATTCATTTTGAATGGTAAAGAATAATGAAACCATCATCGGTTCCCACAATGATGGTCCCGGCTGACAACGCCGGGGAGGATAACGTATCACAGGGTTTTTCAGTCCATAATGTTTTGCCATCTGTCAGACTGAGTAACATCAGCGTTCCTCCGGAAGTGATCACGACGGTGTTATCCGACACCCTTGGCGAGGCGGGACTGCCCGGGGTCGGGACACTCCAAATCTTTTTCCCGTTCTCCCGGTTGAGGCAATAAAGAGAGCCATCACTGGAGCCTGCCAGAACGCGCTGGGCCGCTACCGCTGGGGTTGTAAAGACTTCATTTCCTGCCACCTGATTTGTCCAAAGAATAGTGAAGGCGGTGGTATCCGCACAAAGGACTGAACCGTCACGGGTTCCAGCAAATAACCTGGTCCCATCAATGGCAATGCCTGCGGCCATGGGGCCGTGTTCTTCGAATTCAATTTTAGCGATGGCCGCACCGTTGTTGGGGGAAATGAAGTGCAGGGCGGAATCACAGGCGCCAAAAACAATGACGCCATTCCCGGCGGCGGGTGAGCAATCCGAGCGGCCTCCGGGGTTTGAAACCCATAAAATATTTCCCGAGGTCAGCGCCAGTCGATACAGGCTGCTGTTATTGCGGGAGAGGGCCAGCACGGTTAAACGATTGGTGCCTTCCGGTTCCAGCCAGTTGAGGGCGCCATAGATATCATCGCCGATTTTGGTTTTCCAGTTCAGTGCCCCTGTTTTGGCGTCAAATGCATGGACAAAGCCTTTGTCGGTTCCGGCGAGGACGATGTTATCCAGGCCGAGGGGGGGCGTTGAAAAGTGTTCCTGGTCTGCCTGTGGAGGTAAAGTGGTCGCCCAGTGTTTTACACCATCCATCCCTAAAGCGATCATTTCCCCGCGGTCAGAGACGGCGTAGATGATGCCACGGTAAACAATGGGGGCCAGTGACACCGGGGCCCCGACCTTGAAACGCCACCCGACGACCAGGGGCGGCCGGATAGGTGTTGGAGCAATCCCCCGCAGTCCGGCTTCCGCATGGTAAGTCGGCCCGGTGGCTGGATCTGGGCGTGGCACCGCTTGACAGGTCGGGGCCAAAAAACAAGCCATAGCCAGAAGACTTGGGATTAGGGCTTTGATTTTGTGCATTGTTGGTAAACGGCGAGGACCCTCTCTGCCGTCCTTTTAATGTTAAAATCCCTTCGAACCGTCTCGTATCCGGTGCGTCCCAGTGTGTGAGCCACTTCAGGGGATAATAGCAGTTTCTCCAGCGCTTGGGTCAGTCCTGCGGGATCCGCGGGGTCATAGCAAATACCCCCGCCGGTGGCCGTGATGATTTCGGGGAAAGCCCCGATCCGGGGTTGAACGACGGGGACCCCGCAGGCCAGAGATTCAAGGATGAACATGCCAAAAGCCTCCGGGTGTGTCATGGGGACCGACAACACGGAGAGCGACTGAAGAAATCGGGTGCGGCTTTCCTTGTTCAGGCCTTCACAAAATTCGACGTCGGCCAGCATGCCACAGCTCGAAAGTTTTTTCCGCATCCGCATAAGGAAGGGGCGGTCGTCTGGCGTTTGGCCTCCCATGATTTTAAGTTGAAGCGAGGTTAAGGGGGCGGTTTGTTTGAGGTGGATGAAGGCATCAATCAGTACTTCCAGTCCCAGGGATTCAGTCATTTTCGAGAGATAACCGATAACCGGGCGAATGGGGGTGGAAGGGGCCGGTCCGTATGTCTCGGGTGAGATTCCGATGGGAATTTGATGGAAACGATCCGCAGGAATGTCCCGGAGCCGCTTTTGCATAAAGCGATTATAGTAATTGCTGACGGGGAGGAAGGCGGCAATATCCCCGGCTTTCTCCGCCATGATGGCCCATGCGGTGGAGGCCGAGGCCGGGTCCATGGAGTCGACCCAGGAATCTTCATCCTGGAGGGGGCACACGACCGGGATCCCTAATTCCCTTTTGATGCGGCCTGCCAGCCCCAGCAGGAGGGCATTGGACAGGTGTACAATGTCCGGCTTGGCATGATGGACCAACCACGACATCAGGTGATCCAGTTCGGCTTTCTGGCTGCCATTTTCGCCGCGCAAAACCGAAAGGGTCATCGCTTCGAGTCCGCTGGCGCGGGTGGTGCCGGATTTTTTGGCCACCCAGCGAAGCAGTTGCCGGGAGTCCAGCAGCCCTTTCAGCCAGCGCGGGGCCTTGTTTAAGGTGGGGAAATGCTGGGCGAGATAGACCCCAACGGCGCCGTAGAAAATGGGGACCTCGGCGGACCCCAATTCCTCGCCTTCCGAGAAAAGGGGGAGATACATGGGAACCAGGACAACGTCATGGCCCAATGCCCGGAGTTCCATCACCAGTTCCTTATCGCGCATACAGTTCTGGCAATAGAATACGTCCGCCGTGCCGGGGATGATATGCACAACCTTCATGCATGAGAGTGTAGGGGAAAGCCAACAGGGAGGTCAAATGGCGTTTTTTTCTTGACCAAATCTCGCTGTTTTGTGATCTGAAACGTTTCAGATGAAAAATAAACGGATAAAGGGTGGGGCGCGGCTTCGCGATGTGGCGGCGGCAGCAGGGGTTTCCAATGCCACGGTATCGGCTGTCGCCAATGGACGGGCGGCTCAGTATGGCATTTGCCAGGCAACCCAGGCGAAGGTCCAAGCCGCCATTCGCCAGATGGGTTACTCCCCAAGTCTTGCGGCCTTGGACATGGTCTCAGGTCGGAATACCTTTGTCGGGTTGGCTATCTCTGCCGATTTCCCGGCGGTAGATCACCGACTGGCGACCTTGGAACCATTGCTGGCTCAGGCAGGCTTCAGGGTCATTGTGGCTTTCCTGCCGCCTGAACCCGGGGCGGCATCAGAACGAATCACCGACCTGATTCATTTCGGAGTCGCCGGGCTGGTGATTTGCCCGGCGGATTCCCTGACTTTGCCGAAGTTGAACTGTCCCGCCGTGATGGTTGGGAAACCCGGAACCGGCTTTCCCTCCGTCTATGAAGACGAAGGGGAAGGAGGCCGACGGTTGGCCCGGCGGCTACTCGACAAAGGCCATCGTCGCATCGCCATCTTGGGGGAAACAACCGCGCAGAACCCCGCCGTCAACGGCTTTCTATCGGCTTGTGCTCAGGTTGGGGCGATGGTCCGGAGTTTCCATTCGGTAACGGAATTCCTACCGATGGCGGAGACCATGACAGCGGTTTTCTGTGTTACCCCGGCAGCGTTACTGGAACTTTATTCCCGCGGCTGCGCCGTCGGCCTGCGCCCTGGAACCCATCTTGCCGTCAACAGACCCAGGGACAGGCTAATAGTTAATTAAATATTTACAAGTCAGTATAGATCGTTTATAGATTTGCATAGTTAAGGGCGAGGAGCCGAGGGAGGAGACTATGCGGACAGCCAGGATTGTTGAGGATGGGGCGGGCTACTATCATGTGATCTCGCGAGTGGTGGGGCGGGCATTTGT
>Ga0118677_10004325_pt1 | contig 25976 bp, 15 predicted proteins | sample AliMusrvi5mmetaG_FD_86154 | JGI IMG/M metagenome (GOLD analysis project Ga0118677, IMG submission 86154)
GGTGAAGGTCTTCGTGCCCGTAGCGGAAGAGAGCGCCAGGCTGCCACTCGTCCCACCGCCCACCGTGGTTGTGCCGGTCACGGTCAGCGCAAACGCCCCTGCAGTGAAGGTCGTGCCATCGCCCACGCTCAAATTGCCGCCAATGCTCGTTGCGTTGCCTAGGGTAAATGTAGCCGTGCCACTTAAACTTACCCCACCGGTGATGGACGAAAGCGCTCCGTTGCCCGTGGTGACAGCAGCCGGACCGCTCATTACCAAGCTGCCAGCGACCGTCGTGGTGGCCGCCACGGTCTTTGTCGCAGTGCCCGTACCGGACAGACCCAAGTTATAGTAGCTGGCTGCCTTGATGGTCTGGCTTCCAACGGTGTAGTTGACCGTGTTGCCACTCCCATTCGCCACGAGCGAGGGTGTCACCGAACTGGCACCGATGTTGAGAACGGCACTCGCGCTCGACCCTTGCGTCAAGGTCCCCGCCCCAGTCGCGAACCCGTTGATCGTCAAAGTGCCGTTGTTCTGATAGGTTCCGGTCAGTGCCATCGACGGAATCACAATGCCAGATGCCCCACCAAAGGTCTTCGAGGTCCCGCTAAAGGTGTGAGTGCCCGTGCTGGCCGTGTAAGTGCCGTTGACCATAAGACTTCCGGCGCACCCGACGACCGCGGCACCACTCTCCGTGAGCGTACCGCCAGTGTTGATGGTTAAGTCGTTGCCGAAGGATAGCGTCGCCGCCGCGCTCTCAGTTATCCACGCACCGTTGTTGATCGTTACAGCCCCAGTGAACGTCTTGGTGGTCGCGCTTCCCGCGAGGGTCAGGGTCCCGCTCATCCCGCCACCTACTGTTGTCGTGCCCCCCACGGTGAGCAAATAAGTCGCGACGTTAAAGGTTGTCCCGTCCCCTATACTCAAGTTTCCACCTATGCTCAAACCCGCCCCGGCCGTCGCCGTCGCCGAACCACTTAAGGTTAGATTACCGTTAATTGCCGAGATCGCCCCAAAGGTCTGCGACGCGCCACTCAGCGTCAGATGGTGATAAACTGTCACCTTCAGCGTCTGGCTGCTCGTGCCGGTGTAGTTCACCGTGTTGCCAACGGCCGTGGCCGTCAGCGCCGGTGTAATGGAAGCGGCTCCGACGTTGAGGACGCCTGTCGCTCCCATTGTCAACGTGCCCCCCGAGCCTCCCAGGGTTGTTGACACGGTCAACGTCCCCGAAAGCGTGAGTGACACGCTTACCGACAGGCTCGGAATCACAATCGGGCTCGTCCCGCTGATCGTCTTGCCCGTGCCCGAGAACGTATGCAGCCCCGTGCTGGACGTGTAGGTCCCGTTGTTGGCCAGACTTCCCGCAATCCCGACCACCGCCGCCCCATACTCCGTCAGCGTGCCGTTAATCGTCACGTCCGAGCCAAATGACAACTGTGCCGCCGCCGACTCAGTCAAGGAGCCGCCAGCCGCAATTGTAACAGCACCGGTGAAGGTCTTCGTACCTGTAGCGTCATTGATGCTCAGAGTGCCGCTGCTCCCTCCGCCCACCGTCGTCGTGCCCGTCACGGTCAGTGCAAAGCCCGCAGCCGTGAAGGTCGTCCCGTCACCTACACTCAGATTGCCGCTGATGGTCAAACCAACCACCGTGGTTGCCGTCGCGGTGCCGCTCAGTGTGAGATTGCCGGCAATGGTTGTTGTCCCGGTCTGCAAGGTTTTCGTCCCGCTGCCGGAGAGCGTCAGATTGCCGTAATTTTGCGCGCTATTCAGGGTGGCGACTGTCTGCGCAGTGCCGGAGTACTCGATCGTGCTGGCCGCATTAATTGAATGGGTGGTGTAGCTGGCCGGCAAGGTGCCAGTGCCGCCGATCTTCAACGTGGCGCCGCTTCCCACGGTTAACGTCCCGCCGCTGCTGGCCCGGTCGATAGTGTTGGCGCCCAGATCGAAAGTGCCACCGCTGATGGTCAGGTTCCCGGCCACGTTCTCGGAGCCTGCCAGGGTCCTGGTGCCCGAGCCTGAAATAGTCAGGTTGCCATAATTCTGGGCACTGTTCAGAATGGCAACACTTTGCGACGTGCCGTAATACTCAATCGTGCTGGCCGCATCGATCACATGGGTGGCATAGTTGGCCGGCAGCGTGCGCGTCCCGCCGATCCTCAACGTGGCTCCACTTCCCACCGTCAATGTTCCGCCGGACGCCGAGCGGTCGGCAGTGAAGGTGGACAAATCCAGTATGCCGGATGAAGGCGAAACGTTCAGATCGCCCGCCACACTCAAATTCGCCAGCAAGGTCGCGCTCACCGTCGTTCCGCTCAAGATCAGATTGCCGCCAATGGCCGTGACGCTGGCCCCCAGGGTTTTGACCCCGCTGCCGCTCAACGTGAGATTATAGTAGTTGTTGTTGTGAACCGTCTGGGCCGCGCCAGTGTAGTTCACCGTGTTGCCGATGGCCGTGGCCGTGAGCGTAGGTGCAATTGAAGAGGCTCCGACGTTGAGGACGCCTGTCGTTCCCATAGCTAGCGTGCCCGCACCTGCCAGGGTTGTTGACACGGTCAACGTCCCCGAAAGGGTGGGAGTCCCGCTGACACTTACGCTCGGAATGGTGATCGTGCTGGTCCCGCCGATCGTCTTGTTCGCGCCCGAAAACGTATGCGCCCCCGTGCTGGCCGTGTAGGTCCCGTTGTTGGCCAGGCTCCCCGCAAACCCGACCGTCGCAGGCCCATTCTCCGTCAGCGTGCCAGTGATCGTCACGTCCGAGCCAAAGCTCAATGTCCCAGCCACGGTCTGGGCGAGCATGCCGTTGATCGTCACGGTCCCTCCAAACGACAACGTCGCCACCCCCGTCTGGTTCAATTGGCCACCGCTGTTAATCGTAACCGCGCCGGTCAAGGTCTTCGTGCCCGTCCCGGCCAGCGTGAGCGTGCCGCTCGCTCCTCCGCCCACGGTCGTCGTGCCTGTCACGCCCAGCGTGTAGGTGCTGGCGCTGGCAAAGGTCGTGCCATCGCCAACGCTCAGGTTGCCACCGATGGCCAGATTGGCCCCCATCGTCGCCGTCGCCGACCCGCTTAAGGTCAGAGTGCCACCAACCGTCGTGATCGCTCCGAACGTCTCGGCTCCACCGCTTAAGGTCAGGTTGTAATACGAAGTCACTTTCAGTGTTTGCGAGCTGCTAGTGTAGTTCACCGTGTTGCCGGTGGCCGTGGCCGTGAGCGTGGGTGTAATTGAAGCGGCTCCGACGTTGAGGACCCCTGTTGCTCCCATTGTTAGCGTGCTCGCACCTGCCAGGGTTGTTGACACAGTCAACGTCCCATTAAGCGTGGTGGTCCCGCTGATCGTCACGCTCGGAATGACAATCGGACTCGTCCCGCTGATCGTCATGCCTGTGCCCGAGAACGTATGCACCCCTGTGCTGGCTGTGTAGGTCCCGTTGTTTGCCAGACTCCCCGCAAACCCGACCGTCGCAGCCCCATTCTCCGTCAGCGTGCCGTTAATCGTCACGTCCGACCCAAACGCCAATTGCGCCGCCGCCGACTCAGTCAAGGCACCGCCAGCCCCAATGGTAACAGCGCCGGTGAACGTCTTCGTGCCCGTAGCGGAAGAGATGCTCAGGGTGCCGCCTGTTCCCGTGCCGATGGTCGTGGAGCCGGTTACAGTCAACGCCAGCGCGCCAATAGCGAAAGAGGCGGTGTCGCCGATGCTCAGGTTCCCGCTCACGGTAAGGGTCGAGCTAAGAGACAGGCCTGAAGTGCTGCCAACGGTGAGGTCGTTGACGGTGGCGGGCAGGCCGTTGCCGGTCAGTTGGGAGGCGGTGCCATTGTAGGTGTAGTTGGCGCCAGCGTCGAAAGTGCGCCCGCCCGTGTTCTGGATGCTGCCGCTGGCGGTGGTGCTGCTGGTGATTCCATTGGGAGAGCCAATCTGAAGATTAGCACCGGGATCCAGCACGAAACTCCCCGCGCCACCCACTAAGCCCGCCCCCAGCACCGCCAGAGTGCCACCGCTGCTCACCTCTAGGTCAGTGCCGGTGCCGTCGTTCAATGTCAGCGTCACGGCGTCGTTCACGGTGAGCTGTCCACCGGACTGCACAATCACTTGGTCCACCGTCACGCCCGTCGTCACGGTTACAGTGTGGCCGTTGAGGATCGTGATGGCCCCGTCCGAGGAGGTCGGCGCGGATGGAGCGGGGGTCACCCAGGACGAGCCGTCAAAGCGCTCCCAAGTGGCCGTGTTGTTCCAGTTGCCCGTTTGGTGTGACCTGTACTCACCAGTGGCGGGCCTCGAGACGTTCATCCGGCCTGTCGTGCCTGTGAAGCGGGCGCTGGTGTGGGCAGCGCCAGACACAGTGGCGCCCCACGCGCCAGGAACCTGCTGGGTGCCGCCGAACGTGAGGGTGTTTGCGGTGCTGGTGGCGAACGTGCCGAGGGCCATAAATGCCGACGTGCCAATCTCCAGATTGCCGCCAATGGTAAGGTTAGCGGCTAGCGTCGTCGTGCCGGCGCTAACGGTGAGGTTGTTGAAGGACGTGAGAAAAGTCGCAGGGAGCGAGTTGTTTGCCGTAAGCTCGACCGTACCGGACCCTGGAGTCCAAGTCCCGCTTGAACTTAACGAAAAGCCCTGACATGCCAGAGTGCCACCACTGGTCATGTTGATGGATCCGCTCCCGTGCCCAGTCCCGACCGTGACAGTGCCCGAGACGGTTACTTTTGGCGAGCCAGAGGCCGCAAAGGCCAGCGTGCCGTTGTTGCCGCTTGAAGTTGAGCCGCCAAGCGTTATGCTCGCGCAAACGCCAGCCGACACGTCAACAGTCAGTATCGCTGAACTGGAGACTGTAATCGAATCTGAGGCGTTTGGCTGGCCGCCTGTTCCCGAGCCTCCTGTGATGGCACTCCAATTCTTAGACGTAGTAACTGATAATGAGGTTGCACTCCCTGTTGCTGTGCCTAGGAGAGCTGTAACGAAAGTCAGTAGCGACAGTTTCAGGAACGTATTGTAACTCTTCATAAACTTGGATCTCTTCTAGCTAAAGATAAAGGGGCAGCCATAGCTTGGGGCGTTTTGTAAAGGGGTCAGCCATAGCTTGGGGCATTTTGTGAAGTAACCCTAGTGGGGCGTCTCACAGTTAGCGGTGCCCTTCGAGCGCGGCAGAAAGCGGCAGAGGACTGCCGCACTCCAAGACGCTGGCGCGCATTCGGAGACGCTAAGAACATCCGCCAGGTTTTGGAGTGCGGCTGTCCCCTGCCGCTTTCGCGGGCTTTACAGACTGACAGCACACAGGGGACTGCGCGGGCTACCGGCCAGAGTCTTAGTAAAGGGAGCCGCCCATAGCTTGGGTCACTTGGGGAACTGATCGTAGCTTGGGCATGGTTTTGTGTGCCTTGGAGCGTCGAAGCCGGAACCTGGCTGGAGAAAGGCCTCTTACGGCCACCCTGGAGCCACCCTGGAGCCACCTTGAAGCCATATGGTAGCCAACCGGTAGCCACCCTGAAGCCACCTTGAAGCCACCCTGAGGCTACCCTGAGGCTACCCTGAGGCTCCCGACAGGCTCCCCATAAAGGGATCAGCCCATAGCTTGGGGAGGTGTGTGAAGTAGCCCTAGTGGGGCGTCTCGCAATGAGCAGTTCATTTCGCGCGGGGCAGAAAGCGGCAGGGGACTGCCGCACTCCAAGACGCTGGCGCGCATTCCGAGACGCTAAGAACCTCCGCCAGGTCTTGGAGTGCGGCAGTCCTCTGCCGCTTTGGCCCGCGAGCGTATAGGTAATTCTGAGACGCTCTAGTAAGTCAGCGGCGAGCCCCGAGGACGCCGCGCCCGGATACAGTTGCAGCGTGGAAGCCTTCATGGGCTTGGGGTTGGGCTTGGGGTAGCTGGTGTTGGTTGCCGTCGTATCGATCCGGCAGTCCAACCTTCTGAATGAATCAATCAGGTTGCTGGAACTGGCCGGGGAAATGCCGTGGTCCGTAGCGCAGATATGGCGGTGCGAGTGCATTCTATCTAGCTAGCCGAAAACTTGAACGTGATGGAACGCGTCCTTATCGGGTTCAGAGACGTAAAGCGCGACCCCCTGGCCGAGTTGTTCTCTTTCCCAAAGCACCGTTCTGAGTTCGGTCTTAATGTTAGCACCATACCGCGAAGGACATTTCGTCCTAAATACGGCCAGATTTGACCAGAAAACGAGCTTCAGGGCAAGCGAAAAACGCGTCCGCAGTGCCGAATGGACGTATTTGGATAGGGCTGTCGTAATGCGTGATGCGTGATGCGTGATGCGTGATGCGTGATGCGTGATGCGTGATGCGTGATGCGTGATGCGTGATGCATTCGCCTGGAGGAGACGGAAGTATGCGGACCAAAAGAGCAGAGCCCAACCCTCAATGACTCGGTCCCGGCCTGGCTTTCCGATCCTTCCTATGATTCTGTGAGTTTCCATCCAGCCCCGCCAGAGTGCTTCATCGATCTGCGCTATCTGCGTCATCTGCGGTCCAATCCTGCCGCCGCGAGGGTCCGCCAGGTTTTGGAGAGTGCGGTTGTCCTCTACCGCTTTGGCTCTGCTCGCGCCGAGACCGGATCTTCGGAGGGACCCTGGATCAACGCCCGGACTTCAACCCGCTGCGGGAAAGCGCTTGCGCTGCGAACTGTTGGGGGGATAACGGGCGCGGTTTGTAGCCCGCTTCCGTTAACGGCGCGAAATGGGCATCTTCGGTAAGCACGTAGTCGGCCTGCGCGGTAATGGCACAGTCCGTGAAGATGTTGTCATCCTCGTCCGCCGTCACGACGTGGAATTGGAATGAGGGCGTAACACGCAGGAGGTTTCCGCTGGTAAGCTCAGCAAGGTCCATGAGGCGAGCCAGTTTTCTCCATCGTGCCGGTCCGCTCAAGCGGGTAAGGACTTCCTGGTATTCGAGCAAAATGGGTGTGGACACGGCCCAGGTCAAGCGTCCCGCTACCCAGGCGTCCAAGATGGGGTGGAAGGGATGATGCTGTGCCAGGGCCTGAACCACGGTATTAGTGTCAAGGCAGACGATCATCGCTTGCGCAGTTCAGTGCGCGCTTCACGGATGATTTCGGCCAGCCGTTCACACCTGCCCGAAAGGCGGTCTTGCTCGGATTCGGCAGCCAGTTCACGCCAGAGTCGCTCTTTCTCTACGATCAACAATGCCCGGTGGAGCACCAGCAGGCTCTCATCGTCCAAGGCTTCAACGCGCTGGATGAGTTCCGGGCGCAGTTTCTTCGGCTCTAACATGGTAGAATTCATACCGCTAATATGGCGTTTCGCACCCTGTAAAGCGAGTGATTTGCTCACTGAAGTGAAACGCGAAACGTGATGCGTGAAACGTGAGGAGTGACCGCGGAAACCCCAGGACTGCCGCTCAATCCTCCTCCCTCTTCGCGTCTTTGCTCCTTCGCTGTTCCTCCCAGCTTCAGTTTTCGCTCCTATGGATACTGCCCGGCGATGATTCTGTGGGTTTAGGGGGTTATTGGGCTTTTCACTCCGCAAAATGTCAAAGACTGCGTTTGTAAACTCAATCCCGGGAGGGCGAGCGTCCCCGCGAGCCCAAATATCATTGGGAAAAGATGGAAGTTAGGGCTCGCGGGGACGCTCGCCCTCCCAAACGACCATTTTTCGAAGCGGCTCTAAGCGTCTGCTGCAAATGGCGCCGCGTTCAAAGCTAATGGCTTCTGTTGGCTGAATTTGATCCGATTATGAGAGCATCATGATGATAACTTTATTCGCAGGATGCGAAACCGGAGGTCTTTGTGCGTCCCCTAGCCTGAATCGATTCCCCCACATCACCCGATTGTCTTTGCTATTGGCTGCGGTCTGCATCGCCGGCACAGCTCTGGCCGGGCAACCACCCGCTCCGTCCTTCGAAGAGAACAATTTGCAGTTCCGTCTCCCGGACGGCGACGTCGTGGGCACGGGCGTCAAACGGCCCGACGCGGAGCAGTGGGCCTGGGGTGAGGAACACATGGTTAAGGCCGCGCACGTGAAGCTCAACGGGCTGGGGCTGGGGCGGGTCAATGCGAACCGTCACGCCCGCGGTCAGACGCTGCTGGATGCGTCCCAGGTGGATGTCGCGCCGCTGGGCGCCGAAGCCCAGTCCAGCGGGACCGATTTAACCGCGTCTGGGATGACGTCGCTGCCCAGTTATGTTGATAACAGCACGCTCCCCTACTTTCCACCCATTCGCAGCCAGGGCAGCTTGGGTTCCTGCGCCCAATTCTCGGCCGTGTATTACACCCTGACCCACATGACCGCGCTGGCCCGGAATTGGGACGCCAAGTCGGGCGGCGACAGTTACCGGTTTTCGCCCAAGTGGACCTACAACATGCTCAACGGCGGCGAAAATGTCGGCACCTGGCACTATGACGCCTACGCGATTGCGCAGAAGCATGGAATTGCCACGTGGGCGGAGTTCCCCTATGACGGCGATTACCGCGGCTGGTGCCTGGCGCCGGCAGCCTGGCGCAACGCGTTGTACGTGCGGGCCGACCAGACCGGCAAGGTCACGGGCCTGAGCACGGACGCGGCCTTGAGCCAGTTGAAACAGTTCCTGGTCAACGGCTACGTGCTGAACTTCGCGACTTACATCAATTCCTGGCAATGGCGCACCGCAGGCAATGACCCGGCTACGACTGCGGACGATTCATTTGCGGGCAAGACTTGCGCGGTCAGCGTGAGCGGGAGCAGCGGCGGCCATGCCATGACGATCGTTGGCTACAATGATGACCTCTGGGTGGACCTGAACGGCGACGGGTTGGTAACCGCAGATGAGAAGGGAGCCTTGCGGATCGCCAATTCCTGGGGCACCGGTTGGGGTGAAGCCGGGTTCTGCTGGCTGGCTTACCAGGCGCTGCGCACACGCAATTCGGCCGCCACGTCGGAAGGCATCTTTTGGTATGACGAGGCCACGTGGGTGACAGCCCGCAGCAGCTACCAGCCTCAGTTGATCGGCGAGTTCACGGTCAACCACCTCACGCGCAACCAACTGGCGATGAGCCTGGGAATCTCCGATACGACAACCGCCACGCCGACGACCCAATGGTCGCCTAACCGGATTCTCGCCTCCGCGGGGGGAGCCTGGGCGTTTAACGGGTCCTCCACGGCCATCGATGGCACGTTCTGCCTGGACTTCACCGATCTGCTCCCCACCCCGGCGACCGCCAAGCGCTATTACCTTCAGATGTATGATAGCACGATCGGCAATGTCGCCACCTTAAAGGCCTTTAAGCTGGTGGATCTGGCTTACGGCAAGGAAATCGCCTCCACCGCCATACCTCTGTCTGCCGACGGCTCACGAGTCTATGCGTACATTGACTACAACTTCGGCAATGCCAGCCTGCCGCCCGTCGCCGCCATCAACGCCACACCTTTGAGCGGGACCGCCCCGCTGACCGTCGTCTTTGATGGGTCGGCTTCCTACGATCCGGACGGTTGCATTGCCGCTTATGCCTGGAGTTTTGGAGACGGCCAGACGGGGGCAGGAGCTTCCGGTAGTCACATGTACACGCAACCAGGTACCTACACGACCACGCTGACGGTCACCGATAACCTCGGTGCGCAGGGCATTGCGACGGTCCAAATTACAGCCGCGAATCCCAACGTCATCAATGCGCCAGCGAACCTCAGAGCTACTGCTTCCGGCCCGACCGCCATCCTGCGTTGGACGGACACAGCCGGCAACGAGAGCGGCTTCTATGTGGAGCGGGCGCCCCAGACCGGTAAGGATAAAGGGAATTATGCGCGCGTGGCGACCGTGCCCGCGAACGTAATTGCTTATGCCGAGACCGTCTCGAACGGATCCTATTATTACCGCGTGCAAGCCTTTAACAGCAGCACCGGCAAAGTCTCCGTCTATTCCAACGTGGCCACGGTCACCGTGAAGAACCATTAAGTCGCGCGCCGGGGGGCGGTGAATCGGCAGTGGTTGCCCCGCTGCGGGTCGGCCACTATTTCATCGGGAGGGAACAGCGAAGAAGCGAAGACGGGAAGGGGGAGGCGTGATGCGTGATGCGTGATGCGTGAAAGCAGGAAACGAGGCTGGGAAGCGCTCGCCGAGGGGGTGGAGCCTCACGGGATGATGCGCTCGATATCTATAATCCGCACTTCTCGCACGGCGTGATCCCCATCATTCACTGGCCTTTGGCGTTGAGGTCCGCGTGGAGACGCGCCAAGTCCTTAGCCGTGTACTTCTGGCCTGCGTCCATTCGCGACATGCGGGCCTCCAAATCAGCTTGGTAGGCCGGATCGGCCGTGCGATTCAAGTAGGCAATCCAAGCTGCCACTTCGAGTCGACCCTCGACATTGAGAGCCTCGACGCCGTCTTTGATTTCAGCCAAGCTCATGGCCCAAACATAGCGGGGAGCGGAGGGGGATGCAAACGAAAGGTGAAACGTGATGCGTGATGCGTGATGCGTGAGAGGTGAGGATTGAGGGTGGGTGCGCCGGAACTGGCGGGTTACATAAGTTGTATGGGTTGCATGGGTTACATGAGCTAGGTGGGTTGGCCGGACGAGTTTGCAGAGGTGGCGGTCGCTGGAACCGCGTGGGCGCTGGATCAGCGGTGGGGTGGCGTGATGCCGAGGAGACAGAATCATGGCGGGCCATGATCATGCGGACCAAGAGACCGGCACCCGATCGACAATGACTCCGTCCTAGCCTGGCTTTCCGTTCCTTTCTATGATTCCGTCCCGCCATCATTCTGTTGGACTCGATCCCGCGCCGGCAACGTGTTCCATTCGCGCTATCCGCGCAATCCGTGGTGAAATCCTGCCGTCGCTATTACCCGTGCTGCCGAAAAGATCCGCCAGGTTTTGCAGCATCCGCACGAGAGGGAAAGAGCTTGCCAATCCCACCAGCGGCGGTAGTTTGCCACCATGACTGCGGTTGTGACCAAGGACGGCCAATTGCCCTTGCCGATCGAGCTGCGCGAGCAACTCGGCTTGGCTCCCGCGCAGGCGATCGAGATTTGTAGCGAAGGCGGCCTGTTGGTAGCCTGGAAGAAATCGGCCAGCGATCCCTTTGAGAAATGGCGCGGCCGTGGCCGCTTGCCAATGGGAAAAAGCGCCGACGAATACCTGCGCCTGACTCGCGATGGTGACGGCGGCTGATTGACGCCCACGCTCAACAACTCGCTGACCACCTGCTCGCTCGAGATCGGGGTACTACCGCGACTATTTCAAACAACTTGATCTCTGGGATCCGCCGGCTAAGTAGTGCGGAGGGGGAGAGGTGATGCGTGAAACGTGAGGAATGATCGCGGAATATGGAGCGCGGGAGAGCCGGAACCGAGTGGTTACATAAGTGGCATGGGTTGGATGATTAGAGCTTCAACCAGCGTTTGAGTGCGGCTTCCACTTCGCTAATGACGCGAGCATCAAACTTCCCGGGGGCCTTGCGGACGAATTCGATGAACTTGACCGGTTGGATGCTCTGGACATTGATGTAGCTTTGCTCCAGCAGCCACGGCACGCGGGGCAAAGTGACCTCGTAAGCTGTGTCCTCAAACTGTTTGGTGATCAAAACCACGCTGGCCAGAGCCAGTCGGGCATCGGTTTGAGCCGCCAACACGAGCGCATAACGCGGTTTGCCAACCATGCCCAAGTCAATGAACCAAACTTCGCCGGGTTGTGGGACAGTTCTCATGCCTAAAACTCATCAGCCAGCGCATTGCGGCGGGCGGCAGGGCTCAAAACGTCATCTTCCGGGCTGTCTGCTTGGACAGGGAACGGGATCGCCCGGCGCTTAATGATCTGTTTGTAAAAAAGCTCCAATGCAGCCCGTGGTTTGAGTCCGATCTCTTCCAAGACGGCTTCAGCTTGGCGTTTCAGCTCGGGGTCAATACGGCTTTTGGCTATGGCGCTCATGTACCCATTGTGACCCAATCGTGGTCCATTGTCAAAACAGCCTGATGGAGAGGAACAGCGAAGCGGCGAAGACGGAAAACGTGATCCGTGATGCATGAAACGTGAAACGTGATGCGTGATTGGCTACAGAGCGGTGACTGAGCGTTACATAAGTTACTTGGGTTACATGAGCTGGATGCGTGGCAAAGACGACAGCGGATAGCAGATGGCAGATAGGGGAGAGAGCAGATGGGAGGTGGTGTGACGCGACTTTGAATCAGCCGATCTTTTTCTTGCGCTCCAACCAACTGCCCGAGACGGCGGGCCAGAGGGGACGGGGTCGGCTTGCCGGAACCCAAGGCGGAGAGACCCGCTCAGGCTGAGCCGTCTGGCAGGTTGGCCGCGGTGGCAAATGGTTAAGCCGGGCGGAGGAGTGGGCGCAGCAAGGCGGGCAGGGCCTCGAAATCGCGGCCGGCATGGAGGCGGTAACAGGGGCATTGGTTCACCAAGGCGGCCAGGGCATCCAGATGAGCTTGGGCCTGGCCGGCATCGGTCCGGACCACGTTGCAGACCAGTTCGATCAAGGCGGCGCTCTTGGACAGCGGAGCCAGCGCGCTCTGGTGAGCCGCAGCCACCTTGGGAAAGACCAACGCCGCAGGAATACATTCCCAGCTCGGGCTCACGGCGTAGCAACTTTTCGCGTTCAGGGGTTGCTTCCGCCGGCCATCGGGCGCGGGTTCGCCGAGGAGACTGCGCACCTCCGGGAAGAAACCAGCCGTGGTGGGCGTGACATCCGCCTCGTCCGGAAAAGCCAGCACGCGCAGGCCGTCCGGGCCGGCACGCAGGAAGTTCGTGTCATCGCCCAGGAAGCCAAACCCGGCGCGGACCAAGGCCAGGGCGAGGGTGGTCTTGCCGGCGCCGGACGCGCCCGCGATGAGCAGGCCTTTGCCATCGATGCTCACGCCGGCAGCGTGCACCATATATAGGCCCCGGCGTTTCAAGAGCTCGGACAGCGGAATGATGAAGCACGGATGCGTGAGCAAGATGGGATTGTCCGCCTCGGACTCCAGGTACGAGACGCAGACATCCCCGCCTTCCGTATCGCACAGCACCCGGGCGTGGCCGGAGAAGTCGAGGTAGAGATGGCGCGTGGCCTCGAAGTACAAGGCCTGGGCCCCCGGCAGGTCCAGCACCGATCGGTTAGCGCCGGTCGGGAGGCTGACCCGATGGCTGGCGGGGTCCGGGACCGCGTGGAAGGCGAACCTAAGGTGGCTTGGCTGGACGGGATCGGCGGAGGGGAATTGGCCCAATCGGCGAGCCAGGGCCGCCAGGATCCTCTCCTCGCCGCAGATGGCCAGTTTCAGCCCGTGGAACAGGTATGACTGGCTTTTCATGCCGCGATTCTCGTTATGGACGTGATGGGGGCGCCGGGTGAGGGCACCCGGCCTACAAGAGGGCGATTCTGCGAGAGATGTAGGCCGGGTGCCCTCACCCGGCGGGGGGTGACAGGGCGATAATGAGAATTGCTTCTTTTCATGCCTCCATCTTCAGCCCCGATCGGCCAACACGGACTCCGTGGCGGGCAGGCGATAAATCGGATCTGCGTACCGCTCGCAGCCTTCGCTTTCAAGATAGGGCTTGCCACCTCTTTCCAGCCAACAGTGTCCAGTCAACTGGTCCTTCTGCTTATCGAGCCAGCGGGTGCCAAAGCAGAGCACCACATCCAGGCCCGCCCGGCGCAGGAAATAGTATAGCGTCAACCCGCGCGTGAGGCACCCCCGCCGAATCAGAGGCCATCCCAGGGTGAGGGCCGATTCCACACAAGAGACGATTTCCTCCGGCTTGTTCTTATCGCCGCCGCCAGCCGACGCCAACGCAATCCGCCGTTCCAGCAGCCGATCCAGAGCCGGAAGCCGCATCCGCATGAGCAGCGGTACCGTGGCCGAGAACCCAACCGCGCGCAGGAACAGCCACACGAGGCCCGGACTACAGACCACCTGGGCCGCGGCCCATCGCCGGTGTACCTTCGTCCACAAGGTTCTCATTCATCAGGTCGTTCAACAGTTCGAGCAGGTCACGTTGGATGGTCTCCGCCGCCGCATCGTATTCGTCGCCCAGGATCGCTGCGATCTCCTGGACGCTTCGCCGGCCGTCGCACAACTCCCACACGCGGACCCCGACTTCCTCCAGCGAGTAATAATCCCCGCTGTCCATGCTGAGCAGGACGGCAGTGCCCTCGGCCTCCTGCTTGATAATGCGCTCCCGGCGCTGAGGGCGCGTCGTCAATGTCACGGCTTTCATCCTCTACTCCCACCGTTTATCGAGTAGTTCATCTGAGCATGGTGTGCAACCGACTGCCTGAACGCAAGCCTGCTGGCCTATACGCCAGCAATGCTCATCTGGTCGGGTGGGTAGGGCGCGTCACTCCGTGCGCGCCGTTCGCTCGCAATGGCCCCGGGACCGGCGCGCACGGAGTGACGCGCCCTACCGTGCGACCTGTCCCCATAACGAGAGTTGCTGAGGAGGAGGCAGTTACTTTGTTGGTGATTTTTGAGGCGGTCTTGCCGAAGATCAAGGAGCTATCGGTTGAGGGAGATATCCAGCCCTCGGCCGTTGATGCCTATTGTTTCCGCTATGAACACATCTTTGACCTTAGAGAAGTACTCGCTGGGTGTTGGGGACCGCTTCGGGCGGCAGGCTCCGGCGCAATTGCGAGCCTGCATGGCGGCCGCACGCGAGGGCGTCGAAGTCATCCCGGTGTGGAACAAATCCAATCGCGAGCATGTAATCATCGGCTCGGAGCCCGGCGGCACACGCGCGGCGGTGGATGCGGCTGTCAAGGAGTTGGGCTGGACAAAGCCCTATCATGTTGATGCGGACCATATCGGCCTCGGGACCGTGGACCGGTTCCTGCCCCATGCTGACTTTTACACTATTGATGTGGCGGAGTGGATCGGCAAGCCGGCCTCCGCTGAGGTCGTCGCCGCTTTTACTGCGCGGCACGGTGAGCTCGTTGGTAAGATAGCGATTCCCGGCGTCGAGAGACCCTTTGACATCAACGCGCTGGAGGTGCAGCGCATGGCTGGAAAGTATCTTTTGGCCGTGCAGCAGGCGGGAAAGGTGTATCGCCACGTGGCCAGCCTGAAAGGGCAGGGGAAGTTCATCACCGAGGTATCCCTGGACGAGACCGATAGCGCGCAAACGCCGCCCGAGATGCTAGTGATCCTGGCGGCGCTGGCCGATGAGGAGATCCCCGTGCAGACCATCGCACCCAAGTTTACCGGGCGGTTTAATAAGGGAGTGGACTATGTGGGCGACGTGGAACGGTTTGAACGGGAGTTCAATGAGGACCTGGCGGTGATTGGATTTGCCGTGAAGCAATACGGCCTACCACCCACGCTTAAGCTGAGTGTCCATTCGGGCAGCGACAAGTTCTCACTTTACGGGCCGATGCGGCGGGGCCTGGCCCGTTTCGGGGCTGGTCTGCATCTCAAGACCGCGGGCACGACCTGGTTGGAGGAAGTAATCGGTTTGGCCGAGGCCGGCGGCCCTGGTCTGGCGCTGGCCAAGGAAATTTACGCGGGCGCTTTGTCTCGCGCCGATGAGCTCTGCGCGCCCTATGCGACGGTGATTGATATTGATAAGAGCAAACTGCCTTCTGGCGGGGAAGTGCTGAAATGGAGCGCGGAGCAGTTCGTCGCAGCGCTGCGACACGACCAGCGCAACCCGGCTTTCAACCCGCACCTGCGCCAGTTGATCCATGTGGGCTACAAGATCGCCGCCCAGATGGGCGGGTGCTATTTGGAAGCCCTGGAAACCGCCAAAGCCTTCGTGTCACGGAATGTCACCGAGAATCTCTATGCGCGGCACATCAAGCCGCTGTTCCTGCCATCACTATGAAATTCATCCACGAGAACTTCCTGCTCCAAACGCGAAAGGCGGCGCGGCTCTATCACCAGTTCGCGGAAGCCGAACCGATATTTGACTATCATTGCCATCTCTCACCGCGGGACATAGCGGAGGACCGGCAGTTCAACAACCTCTTCGAGATCTGGCTGGAGGGTGATCATTACAAATGGCGCGCCATGCGCGCCAACGGCGTGGCCGAGCGCTACTGCACCGGTAACGCCACGCCGTTCGAGAAATTCCAGGCCTGGGCGGCCACGGTGCCGCACACTTTGCGCAACCCGCTCTACCACTGGACCCACCTGGAGCTCAAGCGCTACTTCGGTATTGATGAATTGCTCGATGAAAAGAGCGCGGAGCGCATCTGGAAGAAGGCCGGCCAACAACTGGCCACGCCGGAACTGAGCGCGCAGGGCATCCTCAAACGGTTCAACGTCGCCGCCTTGTGCACCACCGATGATCCGACCGATAACCTGGCACATCACCGGGCGCTGGCGGTTTCCGGCCTGGCGACTCGGGTGTTGCCGACCTTCCGGCCGGACAAAGCGCTGGCGGTACACCTGCCGGCCCAGTTCAATGCCTGGGTCAAGTGCCTGGAAGAGGCGGCTAATAAAGACGTCCGGGATCTCTCGCATTTTCTCGAAGCCCTGCGAGCGCGGCATGAGTATTTCCACGCGCACGGCTGCCGTCTCTCCGACCACGGGCTAACGCAGTGCTATGCCCACTTCTGTTCGCAGGGCGCCGCAGCGGCCATCTTCGCCCGGGCTCGGCGGGGCAGGGCGGCCTCTCCCGCTGAACACGGCCAATTCGCCGCGTTCATGATGGTTTTCTTTGGAATGCTGGACGCGGCCAAAGGCTGGACCAAGCAGCTTCATTTGGGTCCGCTGCGTAACAACAACACCCGCCTGCTGAGCGAGCTTGGCCCCGACACGGGCTTTGATTCCATCGGGGACTATCCACAAGGCACCGCGCTTTCGGCTTACCTGGATGCGCTTGACCGCGAGCAGGCGCTACCCAAAACCATCATCTACAACAGCAACCCGGCCGATAACTATCTCTTCGCCACGATGCTGGGCAATTTCCCGGGTGACATTCCGGCCAAGGTTCAACTGGGCTCGGGCTGGTGGTTCCTGGACCAGAAGGAAGGAATGGAATGGCAGCTCAACGCGCTCTCGAATCTGGGTCTGCTCTCCCGGTTCGTCGGCATGGTGACCGACTCGCGTTCCTTCATGTCCTACCCGCGGCACGAGTATTTCCGGCGGGTGCTCTGCAACCTCATCGGGCGGGACGTGGAGAATGGGGAGATTCCCAACGACGAAATGCTCCTTGGCCCAATGATCCGGAACATCTGCTACGCAAACGCGCGGCAGTATTTGGCGATTCCTGACTTGGTCGCGGGGGGCGAGGCACGCAGGGGACCGGCCAAGCGTCGAGATCTTACACGAGGCCGCCGCCCACGTAGCGCAGATTTGTAATCTCAGACCTCAGTAAAGCGGGGATTTTTCCTCAAAACCATTCGCAAGTTGAACGTCCGTTTTTCTACGAGATGCCAGTCCTCACCGGGCCCTGGTCCGAATGGCGTTTACTTAAAGACCAGCCAGAGCTCGGGCCTGTCAACGGTCTCGGAGCCAAGGTGGGAGGGTGGCCCCGTTGCGTCCAAATCACCGAACTGGCAGGCCCCGATTCCCGCGCCTGAGCCAAGCTCGCTCCCCACGACCTCCAGGCCGCCCTTAAGCCCCCTCCAGGCGTATTAGTAGCCAACCACTAGCCAACCGGTAGGCAACCGCTCCGATGTGGATCCCATCCACATCGGAGCGGTTGCCTACCGGTTGGCTACCTCTTGGCTAGGCCCAGGCTTGCACTGGGCCTGAGCCCGGCCCGGCTCCGGGGTGGTGCCGGGGCGGATGGGGCGCGTGCCCAGTCCGCCGGGACGGCCAGGTTCAGGCCTCAGCCGGCGACCCGATTTCTTATTGCCAGAAGGCCAAATCGAGATCCGCACAATCGCAAGGGGTCTCCCTCACTTTTCAAGATCACACCCTGATGGGCAGCAACTTACGCAAAGAGCGAGGGAGATGCCTTGCGATTGTTGGTGGAATTAGATCTAGGGTTTTCTCAGGTCGGATTTAGGTGCCTGCACGGAGGTCTGTCAGTATCAAACTGGCGGTTGTTCTTCTCCCCAATAGGCGGTTTTACTGAGGTCTGAATCTGCTGTATCGCCGACTTGCAGTCGGCGGAACGTCCGATCAGCGAGCGGTGCCGGAAGGAACGGACCGATGGCGGACTGCAAATCCGCGATACAGCAGAGTGCAACTCTGCGCTACTTTGGTGACGGCTCGCCCGCGCCGTGCCAAAGCGACGTGCTTTTCATCTTTCAATAACCGCGCTGCATCATCGGCCCGCCTCGGCGGGAGCCGCGTGCGGGCTCGTTACGGCCAAGCAGGGCGTCAATGTTCTGCTGCTCGACTTCCTCCATTTGCCGCCGCTTCTCGGCGTAGCGCTCGTGCTTCTTCATCTCTTCCTCGGTCCAGGCGTTGGCCTCGCGGTAGTCGCCGCAATAAGGCACCAGCAGGTCAATCCAGCACGCGATCTTGTCCAGCTCCTCACGGGACAGCTTGACACCCTGGTGGCCCTTGTCGAGCAGGGTCAGCAACTCGCTTCGGGCCGCACCCGCGGAATAGGGCGGCAGGAGCTCGGGCACGGATTGCGCGCTGATCCAATTGACCAACCGGCCCTGGCAGTTCCCTTGGAACGGCCCGTCAGGAGTTGCGGCCGCGGCTTGCGTAAGAACCAGGTAGGCGTCACTCCATTTTCGCTTTGCGGTGCGGTCCACCGTGACCTCCCCGAGCAGGCTGAAGGCAAGCTCGTCCTTCAGTCCGTCGCCTGCGTTGTGGTCAGGCCGAGCTTTCGCGAGGAGTGGTTGGCGGACCTCGCCCTGAACCAGCGCCTGGATCGGTTGGCGGTCCTTGTGGCAGCGGATGCAGTGGCGGTTGAGAATGGGCTGGATTTCCTTGGGAAAACTGAATCCCCGTGGGGGGCCGTGGAACGGCTCTAGCGTTTGTGGCCCAGCTTTCATTGCCTGACTGAATGCATAATCCCGCGCCGGGGGCGCCGTGTTCTTGTGCTCGTGGCAGCCGATACAAGCGCCGTATTCGCCGGGCTGCAGCGTGCTCCAGCTCCGCATGGTCTGCACCGCGCGGCCACGCTCGTCGAGCGCCTGGAAATAGACAGGCCTGCGAGCCGGGGCGATAAACAGGGCTGAACCGTCCTCATACACCTTGGCCTCACCCAGGACCGTCTTGACATCCCAGGCTCCATTGCCGATCGAGATGGGGGTGCTGGCAAGAGCGCCGCCTCCCGGGCCTTGGCTGCCATTCTGACCAATGCCCGCCGCGCGGGAATCGAGTGCCACCACGCGTAGCTTCCGGATCGTGCCGCGCGCGACCCCGGCCAGCCCGGGACCGATATAAACGTCCTGCACGTAAAACGTGCCACTGGTCTGGGTGTAATCCACGCGGTTCGCCCACATCAAGGGGCGCGGCCGGGCCACCAACGGGACTGGTTGGTTGCAGGGCATGCGTGGGTCGGACGCCAGCAGCTCCCGGTGACCCGCCAAGTCCATCCAGTAAATGCCGAAATCTGCGTCACCCCGTTGCCGCTCGGGCTGGTCCCAGCCCAGTGGCGCGTAGGTGACCAGACATTCCTGCTCGTTCAATGGATACGGGTACTGCCAAAGCTCGCCATGTTGCCCATAGGCGTCGGTGTGCTCTGCCGGTGTGTCACGGACCGGCGCGACGAGTTGGACGCCGGTGTTCTCCTGCCGACCCTTGCCCGGATCAATGACCGCCAGTTTTCCGGCCTGCGGCGTGTGGTGGCCACAAAGGATAGCAAGGACCTTCTGCGTGCCCGGGATGCCGCGCGCATGAGCGATGGTGGTGGGGAACCATGAATTGTTGCCGTAGAACTCCGTTTGGCCCGTGCCGTCGGGGTTCATCTGGAACAGCGGCTGGACGAAGATCTGGCCACGGTCGTTGTAGTCCCAACGGGTGTAGATCACCCGGCCGTCATCCATCACTTGCGGATAGACCGTGTGCACCTGGTCGAACCCTAACCGGCGCAGATAACGCCCATCCGGGCTGCAAGTGTAGAGGTTGCTGGCCTCTGTCCACCAGCAATCCACGGTTTGCACGCAACGCGTTGAGGCGAAAATGATGTCGCCGTTGGGCAGATAGGCCGGTTCGTAATCCGCAAAGCCCAGGCCCGAAGTAATCTGGCGCACCGCGTTGGAGGTGACATTCAGCTCGTAGAGGTGGTAGTCATCTTCGTTAAGCGATTTCTTCCACGCGAATAGGACACGCTCGCCGTCCCACGATACCGCCGGGTCGCGGATGGCTCCGTTGGGATCGGACACCAGCGCGCGCACCTTGCCGTATAGCCCTTCCATCTCCAACACGCAGAGCTCCGAGTTCGGGAGAAAGTGCCGCTCATCCTGCGCGTCCGACTGCCCCTCGGTGTAGGCGAAGAACGACGGCCGAATGGTATGGTGCTTCGTGAAGATGATTCTCGGAGTCTTGGCTAGCAGGGTCTTGAGCCGCTGCTGCCGGCGTTGCTCGCACGCCTTCACATAAAGCTCCAGCAAGTGGCCGTCGTTGACTGAGGATCCCGCCTGGGGTGGCCGGTCCAGTTCCTGTCGGAGCGCTCCGCCCGCGTCTCCCAGTTCGGCAACTACCTTTTCAGCCATCCGCCGATCGAAGCCCGGCGCGCCTGCCGGCCTGAGCCAATCTGCGAATTCGTTGCCGGCGTCCTGCAAAGCCCAATCCCATTGCACCGGGAAATCGTCCTTCAGCCGGAACCAGACCGGTCCAGCGGCTTTTGCCTGCTCATAGTCCGAAAGCCCAGCCCCGGCCAGAGCAGCCCGCGCTGTCAGCAAGGTCTCCACCCAGCCTGACTGGCGGACGTATAGCTCGGCAGCCCAAGAGGAAGCAGCCAAACAACTCGCGAGCAGGACTAGCCACGGGGCGCCGAAGAAAGCCCTCAGGATGCTGAGCGGCGAACGCATGGAGCTGTGTTTGATCAATTGGAACGCGTGTGACGGAATCGCAGAGACTCGAAATGCGCAACCCGGAGGAGTCGGAAATCCGAACCCCGAAACCCGAAACCAAGGCTCACGCGAAGGACGCGAAGGACGCAACGGAGGTTGACCGCAGATTACGCAGATAAACGCAGATGGGCTATACCGGAAATCCGAAACCAATCCATACTCATGGAAATGCGATGCCGCCGCGCTCAATCGGACGGCTGCCGGCGACCAGGGCTTCCTGCCCACAGGCTCTGGGGCAGCACCCCCGGCTTCGTGTTGGTGGCTCCTGGGCCTGGGAATTCGACTGCTCGCTAATGCCATTTGCTCTGCTTTCCGACGCCAACCTTGCGCCGTTCCGCAGCGCATTTCGAGGATTATCTTGCGTGACCCGGCGCCCTGGATCTCGGCATTCACGCAGTTTGGCCGGATGGGGGTAGCCCGAAGCGGGCATAATGGTGTGGGTGAAATTGAGACAATGCTCTATTCGCGTACAAATGCCATTGGTCCCAGACACTGTTTGCAGCGGGACTTCCGCACGCTTGCCCAACTTCACGCTTCAAAGTTGGAACATCGGTCAACTCGTTGCCTCCGCTTCGAATGGGCATACAAAGTGCTTCGCTTCAGTGGAGATGCGGAAGTCAGATACGTAGAACATTACCAGAGCAGCACTTTCCGGTCCCCTGCTCATTGTCGGGCTACGACGTTCGAAGCGCGACGCTTAACCGATGAAGAAGGGAACACAATTGTTATGAGCAAATGCCTATTCTGCAAAGAGGAAATCCAGGATGACGCAATCAAGTGCAAACACTGTGGCGAAATCTTGCGACGCGAAGAATACCAGAAGATCAGTAAGCCGAATTCACAGACATTTAAGGCCGTCTCTGAACTGCTTGAATATTATAAGAAGGCGTTTCAGATAATTGACGCTAGCCCGGGAAAGTTCGCGCCGATCTGGAATTAGGCGAGTTTCCCAGATGGTGTGTTGTGGTAGCTTTACCGAAGCGTGTGGGCACAGGGCTTGCTTGTGATTGTTGCTGGTTTTCGCGGCGAGAATTATCCGCTGGTTTGTGGTTGACCACCGCCCGCTGAGGGCACAAATTGCCTCGTGATGCATCTATGCAGGCAGCAGCGTCCCGCCGCGGGGCTTAGTCCGACGAAGCCGATGCCAGGACCGAACACCAGTCAGGGTCACGGCGGGCTTCACCGGGAGCGAAGATACCATTATCCAAGAGAGGCGCTGGGCGTGCATTATGCTGACTTCGATGTGGTATTGCCAACATCGTTGCCCAGGACCTTCACCTCGACAACTCTCGGGCCAGACGCTGCTGAATCGAAGACGACTTCCAAACCGGCACAGGCTCTTGAGGCATTTAATCGCCTGACTGAGCATGAGAAGAAGAAAGTGTTGGGATACCTTCGCGCTGCTCATCCTCATAACGCTGTCCAGGAAACAGAAGGAGAAGAAGTACAGAAGTTGATGATGCTGGCGGTGGTTCTGCTCCTCCTCTTCACCTTTTGCTTTTATGTGGCATTGGCTCTCACTGGCTCACCCACTCGATAAGACTGGATGGCAAGATCGCGCGCGTGACTGACAGGCCCAGCGCTGACGAGTACCCGAGCGAAATGAAAGAGGCTGTGGCTAGTTCAAATGAGCCTCAGTCTGCATCCTTGTCGCTCCGGTGCTCGAAAACGAAAGCCGCGCGGACGGGAGCCGGCATCGGGCTGGCTTCTCCACGCACCGAGCGCCACACCACTTCGTTGAGCAGCAGGTCGTCCGCCGCATCTTCCCGGGCGAAGTTCATCTTAATCTGGCCGCCCCAGGCGTGGGCGGTGTTTCGCTCCTCCAGGTCCACGTTCGCCCGTAGCGCGTCGTAAGGCCGCAGGTCGGGCTTAGCCTGGAAAGAGTTGAACATCGGCGTCGCCGCGGCATCGAACTGCGACATCGGCTTGAGGTCGAGGATAAGTTCCATCGTCCGCAACATGCTCGCGGTGGAATACATCGTGGAATCCACAACGCCGTGTCGCGTGTAGGGACTGAAGACGAACGCGGTCGTTCGGTGCGCATCTACATGGTCAGGGCCATTCTGCGCGTCATCTTCGATCACGAAGATCGCCGTCTGGGGCCAGAACTTGGAGCGACTGACGGCTTCGACGAGTTGGCCCAGCGCGAGGTCGTTGTCGCCGACGTACGCAGTCGGACTGCGGCGCCCGGTGGTCGTGCCGTGCGTATGATCGTTGGGGAGGCGGAGGATTTGCAGGCGGGGCATGTCGCCGGCCGCCTCGAAGCGCTTCAATTCGGCGATGAAACGCGCTGCTCGTTTAACGTCCGGGTAATCCAAATCCCAACCGCGATACCACTCGTCTATGTGACCGCGCAGGGCCGGGACGCGCGCGGTGCCGGGGGAATTGGTGGAGGCGCCGACGGCGACGAACTCGCCGTAGCTCCGGTAGCTCACTCCCGCCTCTCGTGCGCGGTCCCAGAGGTACCCGCCCGCGGGGAACGCGATGGGGAAAACGCCTTCAGACGGGTAAGGGAACTTCTTCGAGCTATTGTGGCCGTAATCGAGTGGCCACATCTTCTCGACGAAATCCGTCGCATAAGCGCCCATGCTCCACTCGTGGCCGTCAGCGCTGACTTCCGCATTTACGTAGAAATTGTCCAGCAGGACGAACTCACGGGCAAGCTGGTGGAGGTTGGGCGTGACGCGTTCCGGGAAGAGACAGAGTTTCGGGTCGCCGTTGCCTTGCGGCAGGTCGCCCAGGACCTGGTCGTAGGTGCGGTTTTCTTTTATGATGTACAGGCAGTATTTAATGGGGCTGGCATCGCCGAGTTTGCGGGGTATGGGATTATCCGCCAGCCGGGGAGCTGACACACTCGCGTCAGAGTTGAGCGGTGTGCAGCGATAGGCTTGCGCCGTGTAGGCGGCCAATTGCAGGTCGAACTGCTTGCGTGGCGGCAGGTCAATGATGCTCAAGGTGCCCTGGAAGAGCCCACCGATGTATTGCACCGCGGAGCCGGACCTGGGTTTGCCGTCGGGCTGCGGCCCGAGAGGGTTGGCTTTGGGTGTGATTCCTTTGCCGTTGGCTACTAGCAGATGCCTGCCGTCTGGGGTCACCCTGACCGACGTGGGGTACCAGCCCACCGGAATGAAACCCAGCGAGCGGCTTTTGCCCGGGGTGCTCACATCAAAGACCGCCACGATGTTATTATCGGCGTTGGCGACATACAGCGTCTTCTCGTCGGGCGAGAGCGCGAGGCTGTTGGGCGTGGAACCGGGAGGCACTTGCGGGTAGAGCGCCGCCCAAATGGTCTCCTGCGCGCGGCCCGAATCCGTGTCCAGCACCGTTACCGTGTTGCGGCTTGCGTTGGCCACGAACAGGCGCTTGCCCGAGCGCGTCAGGGCCATTTCGCACGGATGTTCCTGGGCCTGCCAATGCGCGACCACCTGGCTGGATTTCAAGTCAATGACCGCCACCGCCGCCTGTGCCCATAAGCTCACATAGAGCCGCTGCCGCTGTTCGTCCAGCCGGCACGCGTATGGGAACGCGCCATCCGGTCCTACTTGATACAGAGTGGCCTCATCCCGTTTGGTCGCGGCTTGGGTGTCAAAGTCGCTCGCCGCCCCGGCTCGTGGAGCCTGAAACGTCCCAACATTTGTTCCCAACAGAATATCCGCCACCTCCGGCTGTGGCAGAAGCTCCAGACGCGTCACGCGGTTGCCCCAGACGTTGGCCACGAACAGCCGCGGTGGGTTGGCGCCAACCGCCAGACCGGCCGGCACGGCGCGTTGTTTGGGGTCGCGCAGTTTGAGCGCGTGGTGATTGGTCAGACGCCCCTGTTGGAACTCAAACGAGTGCACCACCTCATCACCAGCGCCGCTGCAAAAGAGCTGCCGGCCGTCTTTCGAGAATTCCAGCCCGTAGAAGGTCTCATGCACGCGGGTGCGCGAGGCAACTTCAGCCGACGCGATGTCCACCACCAGGATTTCGTGGGCGCCGTAACCACTGTGCAAGACCGCCGCGAAGCGCCCGTCCGGATGCACCGCTACGTTGACCGGGAAATCACCCAGCTCAACCTGCTTCCCCGCTGGCCTAAGCGACCATTGATTCGGGAGGAGTACTGAGCCGTCCGGCCGCTTGCCGGGCAGTTCCGGAAGTGAGTTGGCGCCAGGTGTGGGAACAGAGGATCTGGCTACTGAAGAGCCGGGCACTGAGAGTGGCGCCGCAGCCTGATCGGGAGCAGGTCGCGGTTGAGTGCAACTTGCGGCCGCTAGCAATGCGGTGAAGCTCAGGGACAAAGGGACAGTTCGCATAAGAGTATCTCGGAGTATGTGCCAGTTGGCTCGGACTGGGTAAAGCGGTAAAAGAGTCTGACCGGTTGGTGACGGAGGACCTAGCGCACGACCTCGCACTGATGCCGCCAGGTTTGGACGTCTTCATCCGGGATGAGGAGGGTCAAATCCTAGTGGCATTGGACACGAATGTCCGCGCGCTGGTGGGGGTGCCGATGTGCACCCGGAGCATCGTCGTGGGCCATTCCGGTGCCGTTGACATAGCAACCGAGGCGCTTCGACGACCTGAGGATGGAGGATGGATTGCGTCGGCAAGCGAAGCCCCGCGCCAGTGTGCCAAGCTGGAGCCGCTGGCTACGGCGCTCCGGTCCCCTGCCGCAAGGCATACAGATGAGTCATCGTGGTCAGGTAGAGCACTCCATTCGCAGCGACGGCGGTCGAGCTAATGGGGCGGCCGAGGTCTATTGTACTGAGGACCTTCTTTTCTTTGCTCGCAGCGAAGACGTAAAAGGCTCCGCTACGCGTGCCGAGATAGACTTTGCCATCGGCAGCCAGGGGGGAGGCCCAAGCCTCGCCTTGCAGTTCATGGGTCCAGTAGGCTTTGCCCGTGTCCGCGTCCACGCAGTGAAGGGTGTGGCCACAATCGGCGATGAAGACAAGGCCGTGATAGACCGCCGGTGTGGACATTACGTGCTTTTGCAGTGGGTAAGACCATACCAGGCCGTTGGTGGTGTTGTCGCCGGTGCGGGTGGCGTCAATGCACTTGAGCCAGGCCTCGTTCTTCCCCCACCAGATGTCGCCGCCGCCGGCAGCGTAGAGGCGGTTGTTTTGGAAGACGGGCATGCCGAAGAAGTCGCTGGGGCTCTCGTGACGGTTGCTATTGTAC
>Ga0118677_10004326_pt1 | contig 25972 bp, 14 predicted proteins | sample AliMusrvi5mmetaG_FD_86154 | JGI IMG/M metagenome (GOLD analysis project Ga0118677, IMG submission 86154)
GGCTTGTCGCGGTGAAGGCGGAGCATGGTGCGGTGGAAAATGGGACCCGCACCGGAAACTCCGGAGAGGCCCTTCATCGGTTGGTTTTCAAAATTTCCGGCCCACACGCCAACGGTGAATTCAGGCGTGAAGCCGAGGCACCAATTGTCCCGGAAGTCCGACGACGTGCCGGTTTTCACCGCGCAGCGGAACGGCAAATCGAGCGGCCCGCCGGGTTGGAACGACGGGGCGCGGGCCGCCGGATCCGCCAAAATGTCGGCGATGAGATAATACGAGGTGGCGGCAAACGGCAGTCGGTTTTCCTCATGAGGCACCGCCGGATCGGGAAAAAGCACGGGTGGGAAATACCGCCCGCCGCGGGCGAGCGCGGCGTAGGCGTTGGCCAATTCCACCAATCTAACAGGAGCGTTGCCGATGGTCAGGCCGAGGCCGTAGATGGTGGCGTTATCGTCCAGGGTGCTGAGACCCAGGGTGGTCAGCAAGCGGTGGAGCGGCGCGGGTCCGCCGAGCGCGTTGAGTTCGCGCATCGCGGGCACGTTGAGCGAGCAGGCGAGCGCGGTGCGCAGGGTAACCGGCCCGCGGTAGGCATGGTCGTAGTTTTCCGGCAGGTCGAGGCCCTGCGGCGTGCGGAACGGGCTGGGAATATCGGCGATGATGGAGACCGGCGTGCGATGGTTCAGTTCCATCGCCAACAGATAGGTGAACGGCTTGAGGGTGGAACCCGGCGAACGGGGGACCAACGCGCCGTTGAGTTGGCCGCCCCGCGGATCGGACCATGCGGCCGAGGATACCAGCGCCAGGATTTCCCCGCTCGGGTTGTGGATCACCACCACCGCCGCATGGCGCAGGTTGGCCACCTTGAGTTTCGCCGTTTCCTCATGCACGATGGCCTCAAGCTCCCGCTGCAATGGCAAATCCAACGTGGTCCGGATCACCTGCCGGGGATGTGCCAGATCCGGCGGGGTCAGGGCCGCGAGCCACGGTGCGGGTTGGGATTCCTTGAGCGGGCGGAGGTTGATCGGTTCGGTCAGGGCGCTGGTGATGCGGGCGGCATCGGTCTTGCCGGCGGCGGCCAGGCGTTGGAGCACCACGTTGCGCCGCCGGATCGCCTTCTCAGGATGGTGCAGGGGATTCAGGCGGGATGGTGCCTGCGGGATCCCGGCAAGCAGCGCACATTCGGCGAGCGACAAATCCGCCAGCGGTTTCTGGAAGTGAAACCTCGCGGCCTCTGCGGCACCGACCCGCAAATTTCCGTAATCGAGGCGATTGAGGTAGGCGGTCAGGATGCGCGCCTTGGACCACGTCATCTCCAAGCGCCGGGCCTCGAGCGCCTCACGGATCTTCGTCAGAGGCGTGCGCCGCGCCGACGGCGAGGAAATCTTGATGAGCTGCTGGGTGATGGTCGAGGCACCCGATACAACCCGCCGCTGCGCCAGCAAATCCAACGCCGCCCGCCCAGTGGCAAGAAAATCGATCCCCCCGTGCGCGTAATACCGCTTGTCCTCCGCCGCCAACGTGCAGTCAATAAAATCCGCCGGAAATTGGTCCAATGAAACCGGCGTCGTGCGCGACGAATCCGGCAACGTCAAATGCGAAATCGACAGCCCATGCCGGTCCACCACCACCGGCGAGGCATCCGGCTCTTCTAACAAAAATGGCGGCAGCGAAACGCAAAACGGCAGCACATACCACCCGCCCAACGCGAATGCGGTGGCGACCACGGAATACCGGACCAATCGCCGGATGCTGGGCAGGCGGACTTTCAAGGCCGACAAGATGCCACAAATTCAGCCCAATTGAAGCGCGAACTTGCAGGCGGCGGATCATCAAGAGATTGCGGATGAACGAAACGCGGAGACGCGGAGACGCGGAGGTCGCGGAGGGGTTCGCGGAGGGGGAACTTCTTGTTTTAAAGAGGGTCAAAACCACCTCCCAGTGAACACCTCTTCCCCTCTGCGTTTTCCTCTGCTACCTCCCCGTCTCTGCGTTTCGATTTTCCGCGTCTCCCTCTGCGACCTCCGCGCCTCTGCGGTTTGATTCTTCCGGTGACGCAATCGGGATTGACGCCGCCACCCGGTCAGCCAAGCTGGTGCCACGATGATTGCAAGACTGCGGGGCAAGGTGATCGAGGCTTATCCCAACCGCCTGGTGGTGGACGTCCATGGCGTCGGCTACGAGGTGAGTGTGCCGCTTTCCACCTTCGACCGCCTCCACGCCGCCGAAGGCCTCGACGTCGATCTGCGAACCCACCTCCACTTCGGAACCGCCAACCAACCAGGCCAAAAACTCTTCGGTTTCGCCACTGAGGAAGAGCGCGACGTTTTCCTGATGCTCATTGACCGCGTCAGCGGCATCGGTCCGTCCGTTGCCATGGCTGTGCTCAGCGGCATGCCCGTCGCCCGCTTCAAAAGCTGCGTGGTCGCCGGCAACACCGCCGAACTCACCCGCATCAAGGGCGTAGGAAAAAAAACCGCCGAACGCATCGTGCTCGAACTCAAGGACAAGGTCGGCGTCACCGATACCTGGCAGGACGCCGCCGCCGGTGCCGTCAGCCCCGCCGCCGCCGACGCCGAACTCGCCCTGCTCGCCCTCGGCTATAAACAGGTCGAAGCCCGCAAAGCCCTGCGCAAGGTGCTCGATGCCGACCCCGCCGCCTCCGTCGAATCCCTCGTCCGCGGCGCCCTGCGCATGCTGCAAGGGTGACCGTCTATCATATCTCCGTAATCGGACTATGCCGCGGCACAAGCGCCTTCATCACCCCCCAGGCTGTTAGATAACTGAGCGAGCAGGTGACAAACACGATCATATAGGCATGTTGCGGATTGCTCTTGAACGTGTCTGTTAGAGCGCCGACGAACAACTGCATGAGCACGCCGCCCAAGCCGCCGGCCATCGCGCCGATGCCAGTCACCGAACCCACGGATTTTTTCGGGAACATGTCGGATACGGTGGTGAACAGATTGGCCGACCACGCCTGGTGGGCCGCGGCGCCGATGCAGATCACGGCAACCGCCATGCGTGATGCCAGGGTGGTTCCGAACCTGGCGACATCGCCGAAATACTGCGTGCTCATCACCGCCAGCGGAAACAGCGCGATGAGCAACATCGCGGTCATGCGCGCCTTGTAAACCTGCATGCCCTTCCTGATAAGAATCATCGGTATGCTGCCACCGAACACACTGCCCACGATGGCCACCCCGTACACGATGAACGTCGGCAACATCACCTCCTGGTTGGTCATGCCGAATTGTTTCTTGAGATAATCCGGCAGCCAGAACAGATAGAACCACCACACGCCGTCGGTCAGGAATTTCCCCCAGAAGAACGCCCACGTCTGCCGGTATCCGAACAGCCGCCCCCAGGAAATCTTCCCCTGGCCGCCGTTGCCATCCTTGACCACACCCTCGTCGTCGATGTGGATGTAATCGTATTCCGCCTGTGACAACCGTTGCTGTTTCGTCGGCGTGTCATACAGCCAGTACCAGAAAACCAGCCAGATGAATCCCACCAGGCCGGTCCAGATGAAGGCCATCTTCCACCCCTGCTGGTCACCGTAATGAATCAGGCACCACGGCACGAACAAGGCCGCCAGCATCGCCCCGAAGTTCGTGCCGCTGTTGAAGATCCCGGTGGCCAGCGCCCGCTCGCGCTTCGGAAACCATTCGGCCACGGTTTTGATAGACGCGGGAAAGTTGCCGGCCTCGCCGATGCCGAAGGCACTGCGCACGATGATGTGCGCCAGCAGGATCCGCCCGACAAACGCGTTGGCGATGCCGAAAATGGACCAGACGATCAGCGACAACGCCAGCCCCAGCTTGGTGCCGATCCTGTCAATGAACCAACCGGCGAAAATCGTCATCCCGGCGTAAAAGAATGTGAACGCGGACGTGAGGTGCGAGTAGTCGGTGTTCGACCAGCCGAAGCCGCCCTGGTCGGTCGGCGTGCAAAAGTAGCTCTTGAGATAACTGATAACCTGGCGGTCCAAATAGTTGAAGGTGGTGGCGAAAAACAACAACCCGCAGATAACCCACCGGTAACGGGTCATGCCGGTCGCGGTAACAGACCCCGGAGCCGGGTTGGCGGACAATTCGGAAGCAGCAGGAGTGGCCATGATGGCAGGTGGGTGGGTTCGCTATCGCGGCTGGGTTTCCATGCGTCGCCGGCGGAAATCATCCGGCCGCTCAACTGCCGCACGCCAGCTTTGACGCTTTGGGTGACAGCGGTCAAGCCCGGTTCCAGCCCCGCTAATTTTATCCCCCGGATTTCCCGGATATTTGCATCGACTCCGTCCGCGATTCGGCTTTCATGTTCCTCAAATGAAAAGCTTTGCACCCTGCTTGCTCCTCCTATCCGCCCTGCTTGCTCCGTTACCAGCGACGCCCGAGCGCGTCGTGATCGCGGATGAACAATTCGTCGGCTCCAACCGCGACGGATTCGCCATCCTGCGCTCACAGAATGACAACCTCGGGAACCACTATAAATACCGCAAAACCACTTGGCTCGTTGAGTACGCTAAGGATTCCAAACTCAGCGCTGAACCCCACCGCACTCTTTTGCTCGATGTCACTTATCATGTCGACGCCATGCATATGGATCCAAACACCCTGCCTGCGGTCACCGAAACAATCAACAGCCAGGACACGACTCTCCCGTGGGCGTCCATCCTGCAACGCTACCCCGACCGGACATCCGAACGGTGGGCCTCGGAAAAACTAATAAAACTCAGGATCCATCCGGTAGATGGCATCCGCTTCAACCTGCGGGTGCTGCTCATCAGCGGTGATGCCATCACCCGGCAGGTCTTTGGCGATCGTTTGTCGGATTGCCCGTGGACTCTTGACGAAATCACCGAGGACTCGAACACGCTTTTCCTCCTGCTGACCAAAAGCGACGACAACGGCAACCGCGAGTCCCGACTGGTTGGCTTGGCTCCATCAACCACCCGCGAAGTCAGGGATCAAATCGCGCTCAAACCGCTCTATCTCGTAGCGGGCACCTATGAGTCCCGCGACGAAGCCATGCGCGAAACCCAGGCGTTGTTAGCCAAGGCCCGCGAACTCAAGTTCTATGGTTTTCACCCGGAGGTTTGGTCGCTTCGGCTACCTTCCGACCGAACCGTCCATGTCATCGCCGAAACCTATTCGATGGAGTTGATCGAAAATGGCCGACTCCCACAGGTGAAGGAAAAGTTGGGAATCGACCTCGCCCCGATGACAAGCAAATACTTCAGCTCACGCACACTCGTGAATCCCTGACTAACAATCTTCTCCAATGACCCATGACCCATGACCCATGACTCCCGCCATCGTCACCGCTTGCCGCCCGGGACGCTACTGTCAGCCGGCGGATCATAGACCTTTTTCCCCTCGCGGATGGCGGCGCGGTTCTTGAGTTCGATCTCCGCGCGCAGTTCGTATTTCTTCTCGCGTTGTTGGTCCGCCTCGCACGCCACAAACCCCTCGGCATCCGGATTGGGGTTGTTCTTCAGCGCTTGCTGGCCTTCGCGAATGATGGTGAGCGCCTCCGCATAACGCGGGTCGTCCTTGGGCAGCTTCGCCAACCCGGGACTGATCTCAGGCCGGTCAAAACTGATATCGATGATGCCCGTGCCGACACCAAGCTGTTTGAGCTTGGCAATCTGGCCACCGCTCAGCGGACTGCGGCCATAAGGATTATGCGGATAGGCGCTGGCATAACTCGGATAATAGGGCGCGTTGAGATCCACCCAGGTGATGATCCTTTCCATATCTTCCGCGCTGACTTTCACGCCGGCATGTTGGTTGGTGCCTTCCCGGAAATGTGTCAACCGGCTCGCATGCGAACCCCACGAATACGCCTGCTTGATCTCCGGCGGTCCGGCACCCACCACGGTGAGCGCACCCTTGGTCCACAAATTCACATAGGAGGCATTGAAGATCAATCCACGGTCGCCCGCCAATACCAGCTTCTTGCCCGCCTCCTTGCCATAGTCATGGCACTTCACGCAATTCCGGTCGAACACCGGCTGCACGTCCAACCGATAGTTGAACATCCGCGGCACCCCGTGCCAGCCGTCAAGCCGGCTCGGCGGCCGCTTCAGGGCTAACAGATTCGCCTTGTTCAGCGACGGCGGCGCGGCCCGGCGCTCATCATGACACCCGACGCAGCCGACCCACTCGCCCGACTGCACCGTGGTGCCGCTGCGCATCGACTGGATCATCATGCCGTTCTGATCGAGCAGTTGGAAATATACAAAGCGGTCGGAGGGCAACGCGAACGAGGCGGATCCATCGGCCTCCACCGGCACCGTGCCGAGGATGCGTTTGTTGTTGAAATCATGCCAGCTCATGCCCGGCCGTTCGACCCCCTGGCCATTCCATCCCGGATCGGTCCAGAACCGCTTTTCCGGCGATTCGATCACCCGCAGGTATTTCACGCTGCCGGGTTTGACATCCTTCATATGCGTACCTTCATACACATTCTGCACATAAATATAACCGTTCGAGTTGTTATAGTCGCGGTGGGTTGGAATGACCGGCGGCCGCGGATGCGGATGCAGTGGCATCGGATCGTAACATCCCTCGCCCTCGCTGTGCAGCAGGATCTCATTGCCGAAAACATCCACCAGATAGATGCCCATCTTCTCCCCTTGGCCGGTCATGCGCGAACACAGGAAATACTTGTCCGACAACGGATAGGGATCCTCGTACTTCGGATTGACTCCGGAAAATGTGTCGAATCCGCCGTTGGGTCCGCCAGGGTCGCCCACGCGGCCGATCGCGTCGGCCGGCCAGGTGCGCAGGATCGGGGCCTTGCCATCCACGCCGCGGCTGCGGTCGAGCATGGCCATCGCGCCCCACGGCCGGTCATGGCAGGAACCGAGGATGCAAAGCACCAGATCGGTGCCGGGGATGGCCATCGGATTGAGCACCACTCCACCGGACGGGGTGTTGTTGCCATAGTAGCCGGCGTGGTTGGTGCCGTCGGGATTGACGGTCCACAAGCCCTCGGCATTGCCGAAATTGCGGTCGATGTATTCCCACCGGTAATAGATCACACGCCCGTCCGGCAGCAGCGAGGGATGGCCCTCGAACAACGTGCTTTTTCCTATCTGATGGATGTTCGCACCGTCCCCTTTCATGCGGAACAGGTTGCCCATGATGTGGATATTGCACATGCAGTATTTCGGCTCGCGCGAGGACGTGAACACAATGCTTTCGTCGGGCAGGTAGATCGGATCAATGTCAAACACGCCCTCGGCCGATGTCAGGGTCTTGAGCCCGCTGCCGTCGGCATTGACCTCATAGATGTGATAGTTGTCGCGGATGTTCTTGCGCATCGAAAACAGGATGCGTTTGCCATCAAAATAAACGTCTGGATCGCGCAGTCGTCCCTCCGGCCCCGGGTCCGCCACGACGCGGGTCTCGCCGTTGTGGGCCAGATCGATGGTTTTGAGCGGGCCGCCGGGGCGGTAACTGCCGGTGTTGCATTCCCCGGTCTGGAACATTGTCTCGGTGTTGTGGTGATCCCCGTTATATTGGCTGCGCACCACATACAACAACGGCTGCCCGCTCACCAGCGGATTGGCGATCAACGCTTCACGCCGGAGTTTGTCGAATTCCTCCCGCGGCAGCGGCACTCGTTGCTCAATCCCGTCAAGCCGCGCCAGGAAATCCTTGCCGCCCGGATAACGGCTGCCGAAGGTGGCCGTCAGGTCCGTGATGGCCTTGCGCAACGCCGCGGTTTCCGGAGTCCCGGCAGCAGGCTCCGCGCCTGCCTGCCCCACCATGGAGGCGCAGGCCAAAAACAAGCAGGCTCGCAGTCCGTTGGTCCAATTCCCGAGTGTGATCATCATCATGGTTCGTAGAATACTGCCGCAAAACCCGCTTTGTATCATCTTTTCACGTCACCGCCCGGAATCCGCCTGCGGCGCGAGCGGCTTGCTGGTGATCAGGCCGATACCGCGGCCCTTGTCGCCACAGGCGCAGTAGTAGAGGTAGAACGTTTCGCTCTTTGGCTGATAGACGAGGGAAATCTTGTGCGCGTGTTGGCGGTCCAGTCCGCTCGGGTTGCCGCTCGCCTGGTAGAGTGGCTCCGGGTGGGCCGTCCAATGGACAAGATCGCGTGAAAACGCCACCATAATGTGCGCCGCGCCCTTGCCCACGCCGAAATAGAACATCGTCCAGTGGTCGCCATCGCGAAACACCTTGGGATCCGAGGCGAAATCCGCATCATAACCGCCCGGACGGTTGCGGATCACCGGATTGGCAGGATAGCGCATCCAATCGAGCAGGTCGGTGGAAAAGGCCACCCCGCTTTGTTCGGTGCCGCCGTTGGCCGCATTGTAGAAATTGAAAAACCGCCCGTGGTGTTCGACCAGCCACGGTTGATAGATGCAATCCTTTTCCCACGCCGCGCAATCCGGATCCTGAATGGACTGGATCGGTGTGTCTTTCGCCCGCTGCCAGTTGTATCCGTTCGTGCTGTTAGCCACGCCCTCATATCCGGGTCGCAATTCGTATCCGCCCTGCCGCGGGTAGCATCCGTAGAGTGTCCAGAATTTGCCATCACGCTTTTTCAGCAGGCGCGGTGCCTTGATGTCATAAGAATCGTAGAGAAACGCGCCGATCACACATCCGCCTGCATCGAATTCCCCCGTAGGCCCGAAGCCCATCGCCAATCGCAGGTTGCTCCAATGGACCAGGTCCGTGCTTTCGGCCACAAACGAGTTATAACCATGGCCGTCGAACGCGATGAAACTCATGAACCACTGGTCAGGCCGGCCGGGAAGTTGATAGACGCACGGTACATCCGGACTTTGGAATTGCTCATGCCCTGGAATTTTCGGTTTGCTCGGAATCACGTGATCCGGCTGGTAATGCCAGCCACGATATGGCGCGGACCACATGTCCAGCCTCTCACGGTCAATCTCCGGAGTCGCCACCGTCTCGCCGGCCCGCAGTATGCCCACCGAAACCAACCAGTACGCCGCCAGCATGGAACATGTTTGATAGATAGCCTTCATGTCATCGGGATGTACCCTCGTTTTCACCCCGTTCTGTCAACACATAAGGAGCGTGGGCGTCCCGGCCACATTCAAGGAGCGTGGGCGTCCCGCCCACATTCAAGGAGCGTGGGCGTCCCGCCCACATTCAAGGAGCGTGGGCGTCCCGCCCACCAAGGCCATGGGGAGTGAAAGATATGAGCGAAAGCGCGTTGCTTTCGCGTTCCATGGCTGATGCGGGCGGGACGCCCGCACTCCTTGAGCCGTCCCGGCCACATTCAAGGAGCGTGGGCGTCCCGCCCACCAAGGCCATGGGGAGTGAAAGATGTGAGCGAAAGCGCGTTGCTTTCGCATTCCATGGCTGGTGCGGGCGGGACGCCCGCACTCCTTGAGCCGTCCCGGCCACATTCAAGGAGCGTGGGCGTCCCGCCCACCAAGGCCATGGGGAGTGAAAGATATGAGCGAAAGCGCGTTGCTTTCGCATTCCATGGCTGGTGCGGACGGGACGCCCGCACTCCTTGAGCCGTCCCGCCCACCTATTTGCATGCCCGCTTGTGCGTGATTGAGCGAACGATGGCGTCCAGCGTGGCATCGAGGTGCTGGCAGAGGTCGTCCACCAGAAACCGCAACACCAGGCAGCCGTTCTGTTGCAGCAAGGCGTCCTTGCGGCGGTCCTGGCGGTAAGCGACCGGATCCGCGAGGTGCTGCGGACCGTCAAGCTCGATGGCGAGCTTCAACTCCGCGCAATACAAGTCCACCTCCAGCTCGCTCCAGCCGTCAAACGGAATCGGCAATTTCGTGTTCAAGCGGAACAGCCCCGCCGTTTCAGTTAGAGATTTCAGCCGTTGGTAGAGAAACGCCTCTGCGGCACTGCGGGCGCGATCGCCGCCCCCAGGGTCGGCGGTTGCCGGGCAAGTCACCTTGACGAAAAGATTGGCGAGCGGAACATCAAGACCATCGCGGATCAGCCGCCGGACACTCGCGGCATAGTCACGTTTCCATGCCGGATCGATTGGCAGCGGCACGCACGCCGGCCAGCCCGGCAGGGCGCTGGCCGGTAACAAAATGGTATAACCGACCGCCTCATAACCGGCGCAACGCTTGTCGAACATGTGGGACAGCATCGGCACGTCGAGATCGGCGTAATCATGAATGCGCACCTCACGTTTGGCATCGTGGAAACGATGCAACCGCCCGGCATACTGGGCGATGATGCCGCGCCACGACACCGGCATGGTTAGAAACAAGGTGTCAAGCCGGGAGTCATCAAAACCTTCGCCGATATATTTGCCGGTGGCGATGACGATGCGCGATTCGTTTTCCGGAATGGCTGCGAGTTGTGCCATTGCCTCGCGCAGGGATTTTCTGCCCATGCCGCCTTGCAGAACGATCAAATGGGCCGCGTGCGGGCGCAGCAATTCCGCCAGAAGCGCGACGTGTTCGGTGCGCTCGGTGAGAACCAATGGCGAGCGGCTCCCCGCGAGCGCCTCGATCACATCAGCAACGATCATGGCATTCCTCGGCTCCGCGCGCATGATTTCCTGGCACAGGTTCTGATATTCCAAGCGGCGGTCGGTCGCGGGTTCGGCCAGCGGCCGGAAACCGGTGGGACACACGATCACATGATGGTTGAACGGTCGGGCATCCGCCTGCTGCTTGGCATCCACCCGGTGCCGGACCGGTCCGCATTGCATGAAGATGATCGGTTGGTGGCCGTCCTTGCGCGTCACCGTGGCCGATAGACCGAGCACATATCGCGCTTTCGCCCGGCGCGCGACCAGCTCGAAGCTATGGGCTGACAGATGATGGCATTCATCGACTATCAAATGTCCGTAGTCCGCCACCCGGTCATCGACGACCCCCTTGCGGACGAGACTTTGGATCAGCGCCACATCGACCGCGCCCGTGAGTTTCTTATGCCCGCCGCCCAGCCGACCGATTTGTTTAACGTCTAGTCCGAGGAAACATGACAAGCGTTCGACCCATTGCTCCAGCAATTGTTGGCGGTGAACCAGGATGAGTGTATTGACTCCGCGGGCGGCGATCAGCCAGGCGGCCAGCACGGTTTTACCAAAGGCGGTAGTGGCGGCCAGCACCCCGGTGTCGTGTGCCAGCATGGCGGCGGCCGCAGTTTCCTGGTCTGGGCGCAGCGTGCCGACAAATGCCATATCTAGCGGATTACCGGCCACCCGCTCGTCGCGGATCACCGATCGGATTTTCAATTCCGCCAGCAACGCCATAACATCCTCCAGACATCCCCGCGGCAGGCCGAGATGGGCCGGCAGGTCTTCCGCACAGGCGATCACCCGCGGTTTGTCGTAGGTTGACAAGCGCATCGCCTGCGCGCGGTAAAACTCCGGGTTCTGAAACGCCGCAAGGCGCTGCAGGCGGTTGTATAATGCCGGCGGCAGCGCGGATTTTGATAGATATATCTGATCGCCCAGCACGATTTCGATTTCGGCGGGCAGCGGACCGGTGACGGGTGGATCGCGATGCCGCCGCGATGGCGGCGCGTTCCATGGCTCGGCGTCGTCATCCGGCGCTAACGCGAACCGCACGCCCACCACCCGGCCCCGGCATTCCGCATCGTGGCACAACGCATCGAGCCTGCCGCGCGACATGCGTTTGACGGATGAAAAAAACGCCCATGGATCCTGATAGGGAATGAGGTGCTCGTCCACAAACACGCTGTGACCGAGCTCCCGCGGTCCCTTTTGCATCGGCAGCGCGATGAGATTGCCGAATCCACCCTTGGGCAAGGTGTCCTGGTTGGGAAACAACCGGTCATACGAAGCCAATCCCAACTCCGGCCGGCGCTCCATCGCTTCGGTTAGCATATAACATCCGAGCTTGCGGGCCAGCGTGGCCGGCACCGCTTCAGCGAAGAATATCCAGACATGCCCGCCATGGCCCGAGCGCGAGCGTTCCAAGGCAGCCGGAATCCCGAACAACCGGCAGGTTTGCAGCACCGCCAGCACATCGTCCCGCCAGCCGTCCTTGTCGAAGTCGATCGCCAGGAAATAACAGGTCTCGTCGGCCATCATCGGATAGACCCCGGCCACGAAGTCCCGGCCCGCGTTGTCCTTGCCTGAAAGATGCCAGCAGATCACCTCGTCGGTCACCGGCAGGAACGCGCGGTGCGGGCAATCATGGCATTTGATCCGGGGTTTCTCACAAACTCCCCGCACCCATTCGTTACCGCACACCGGCGCATAACCGGCCTGGCCGGTTTTCCGGTTTTCAAACCGCCGTGGATAGGCATCCTCGCGGCCGCGGAACAATGATCGGAACAACGCGATCTTGTCCGCCACGGAACTCCGCACGTGAAGCCCGGCACTTCCGCCCGTCATCGATTGTCCACCCAGCGGTCCGCTCATGCTGCAAACTGCCATGCCTCCCACGAAATGTCCAGACACCCCTGCCGCCACGCGACAGATTCCGTGACGATCGCTTCCGCAGCCGGATGCGGACGCCCCAGGGGCCTCCGACCCGCCGTTGTTAGGGCGGGTCGGAGGCCTGTGAAACACCACATCATTTGACGATTTGGAGGCGGCTGAACAACTTGCCGTCAACCGTTTTGCTGAGCGGGATTTTCACCGTGACATCATCCGGGTCGGCACCATTTTCCACCACCGTGACGATCACCCCGCTGGCATCGGCAGGAGTGCTGACAGGCCCAATGACCGAGGATGACCAGGAATCCAGTGCGCCACCAAATTGGATCACCTGCCGCGTCACTTCAGCTTCCGCAGCATCAAATCGCTTGAACGACACCGTGAGGTACTCGCCGTCAACAGTGGCTGTCGGCAGGATCGATCTGTCGTTGGCCAACGGATTGCCGTTGAGATAATACTCCAACATGTTGCTGATGCCATCGCCATCGGGATCCTGAGTGGGGCCGTTGTTGGCGGGGGTGAGTCCCTTGGTGATCGCCCACGAGGCATAACTGTTGGAGGCGATCACTCTGAGGGTGCCATCCACGGGCAGGTAGCTCATGTCCCATTCGATGCCGATCCCCGGCGTGGCCGGACTGATGGAAGCGAAATTGCCGACGTATGTGCCCGCGTCGAAGAGCTTGAAGCTGTCGCCGGCCGCCAGCGTGCCGGCGAGGTTGGTGACCGCCAGCGTCCCATCGTAGGTCAGCGTGGTGATGCCGTAAACCTGGTCGCAGGTGCCGTCGGTTTTCTTCACTTCCATGGCGGTGGTGCCCGCCAACGTTGCGCTATTGTTGACGGTCAATCGGCCGATCCAGCCGATGCCGATGCCGGGCGAGAGGGTCGCGCTCGCCTGCACGGTGACCGGACCGCCGATGGTGCCGGTGCCGCCAATCATGGCGCCCGCAGCCACGCTGAGAGTCCCGCCCCCGGCCAGCGAACCATTCACCACCAGCGTGCCGGCGCTGACCATCGTCGCGCCAGAGTAGGTGTTGATTCCGGTGAGAGTGAGGGTGCCGGTACCGGTCTTGCCGAGCATGCCGGTGCCGCTGATAACATCGGAGAGGGTCACGGCATCCGAGCGGTTCCAGATCAGAGTGCCGCGATCAATGATGTTGCCGGTGACCGAACCACTCGTGCTGCCATTGCCAAGCTGGAGGGTGCCCGCATTGATGATGGTGTCGCCAGTGAAGTCGTTGGCGGTCAGAACCGTGAGGACACCCGTGCCGTTCTTGGTGAGGCCGGTGGGGCCGGTGAGCTTGCCGGGGCCGGTGATCGTATAATTCAAGGCGCTGTTGTTCATGACCACGCCGGCAGGGGTAACTGTTGCCGCGAGATTCACCGTGGTGTTGGCGACGGCCGCATCGTCGAACATCACCCAGTCACCGTCCGTGTAATTGATGGATGAGCCGCCGGCACTCCAGTTGGCGGTGGTGGTGTCCCAGTTTCCATCGACGACGCCCGACCAGGTTTCCGCCGCCGTCACGCTTTCGCTGGTGATGGTGATGGAGGGGATTTGCGAGGCCTGAAGCCGCACCGCCCAGAGAGCGATATCCCCGGAAAACCCTCCGGGAATGATCATCACGCTGTCGGCGAACACTGGCTGCCCACCGGCCGGGGTGAACCAGGTGCCTCCGGCTCCGGAATGATGCCATGTGGGTTTGATGTATGGCTCGTCGAGGCTGATCTCCACGTCTTCCGGCCAGGATCCGGAATTTCCTATGAAGCCACCGACTTGGGTTGCCTGCGCCACCAGGGTGTTGCCGTAATAGGCCCGAACCGTTAGGTTGCCGGACCCAAGCGGCGAGAAGTCCGCGTTGAACGCGTAGTTGCCGGTCCCCGCCTTGGTGGTTGTCAGCGTCCCCAGCACGCCGTTGGTTGTCCCGTGTGTGCCAATGACCTGTTCCCGCAAATACGCTCCTACCGGCGCATTCCCGGCGGGGTCGAGCGGTTCCCACAGCGCCCCCCACCCCGTGAGGTTGGGTGCGAGCGCCACTTTCACCCCGTCGTTGCCGCTGGTGCCCAGATTGGCAACTACCAGCGTGTTGTTGGATCCCGGGGTCAGGGTAGCGCCGCCCAACGGGGTGTGGGTCAGATTGGCATACGAAAGGGACGCCGTGGCGACTCTCAATGTTCCGTCCACGGGCAGGCTGCTCATGTCCCAGACGATGCCGATGCCCGGTGTGGCGGGACTGATCGCGGCGAAGGAACCGGAGTAGCTTACCGCGTCGAAGAGCTTGAAGCTGTCGCCGGCCTCCAACGTGCCGCCAAGGTTGTTCACGACCAAGGTGCCACCATAGGTGACCATAGAGAGTCCAATAACCCTGTTGCTGTTAGGGCTGACACCTTTGTTCACGTTCATCAGGGTGGTGCCCGACAGCGTCGCGGTGTTATTGACGGTCAATTCGAGATAGACATCGAAGAAACTGTCGATTACGAAACCCCCGCCGTCCTGGACGGTGAGCGGACCTCCGATGGTTCCGCTGCCGCCAAGCGTGCCGCCCGCGGCGACGGTTACCGCCCCGCCCCCGGCGAGGGACCCGTTCACTAACAACGTGCCGCCGCTGACTGCGGTGGTGCCGGTGTAGGTGTTGGCACCCGTGAGCGTCAGGGTGCCGGTGCCGGTTTTGGTGAGCGCGCCGGTGCCGCTGATGACGCCAGGGAAGGTCACGGCATCCGCGCGGTTCCAGATCAGCGTGCCACGGTCAATGATGTTGCCGGTGATAGATCCAATTGTGCCCCCGTTGCCAAGCTGGAGGGTGCCTCCATCGATGATGGTGCCACCGGTGAAATCGTGGTCGGTCAGGACCGTGAGGCTGCCCGTCCCTGACTTGGTGAGGCCGGTGGGGCCGGTAAGCTTGCCGGGGCCGGTGAACGAATAATTCAAGGCACTGTTGTCCACGGCCACGCCAACAGGAGCGAGTGTCGCTGCGAGATTCACCGTGGTGTTGCCGATGGCCGCATCGTCGAACATCACCCAGTCGCCGTCCGTGTAGCCGATGACCGAGCCGCCGGCGGTCCAGTTGGCGGTGGTGGTGTCCCAATTTCCATCGACCGCGCCGGACCAGGATTCCGCTGCCGTCACGCTTTCGTTGGTAATGGTGATGGATGGAATCTGGGCTGCCAGAACCTGGATGGCGGAGACGCTGATCGCGCCGAACGATCCGCCGGGAATCACGATGAACGTGTCGCCGACCACCGGCCCACCCGATCCGAGCGTGAACGATGCCGCGGGACCGTGCCACGCCAATAGGAGCGTTCCCGGCTCGGGCCATGGGAACGGTGGGTCGGGTTCCGTCCATGGGGGCCACGGCCGCGGCCACGGATACGGCCACGGATAGGGCGGCCACGGATGCGGCGGCGGCCAGATTGTCGCCGCTGACGTGGGCGCGACCGTGGTCACGCCAAGGTTGGTGAAGACTCCCGGTCCCGAGGGGGTGACCGTGATCTGCGCCACCAGGTCCGCGCCGTTGTAAACCAGCACGGTGGCACCGGTGGCGGCCAGCGGCGAGAAGTCCGCGCTCATCACATAGTTTCCGCTTCCCGCCTTGGTGAGTTGCATCGTTGCCAGCGTGCCGTTGGTCACCGCGCCGCCCGTGCCGATCAGCTTTTGCGCGAAAGCCGCGCCGACCGGCAGCACGACGGGTTCAGGATCCAACGGTTCCCACTGGGCCTGCCAGCCGAGGGTGTTGGGCGCGAGCGCCGTTTGCACCCCGTCGTTGCCGCTGGATCCCAGGTTGGAAACCACCAGAGTGTTAGATATCACATTCAGGGTAGCGGCACCCAGCGCGGTGTGGGTGAGGCCGGCATACGGCACGGATTCCAAGACAACCTTGAGCGTTCCGTCCACCGGCAGGCAGCTCCTGTCCCATTCGATGCCGATGCCCGGCGTGGCGGGACTGATGGCGGTGAAATTGCCGACATAGTTGCCTGCGTCGAACAGCTTGAAGCTGTCGCCGGCCGCCAACGTTCCGGCGAGGTTGGTGACCGCCAGCGTCCCGCCATAGGTCAGCGTGGTGATGCCGAAGACTTCGTCGTGGGTGCCGGTGGTTTTGTTCACCTCCATGGCGATGGTGCCCGCCAGATCGAGGGTGTTGTTGACGGTGATTCTGCCGATCCAGCCGATGCCGATCCCGGGTGAAAGCGTCGCCCCGGCCTCCACGGTCACCGGCCCGCCGATGGTGCCGGTGCCGCCAATCATGGCGCCCGCGGCCACGTTCACCGCGCCGCCGCCCAGAGTGCCGTTCACCACCAGCGTGCCGGCGCTGACCATCGTCGCACCGGAGTAGGTGTTGATTCCGGTGAGACTCAGCGTTCCCAGTCCGTTTTTGGTGAGGCCGAACATGCCGCTGATGGTGCCGCCGGCGCTCAGCGTGCCGCCGCGGACGGTTACCTGCCGATTGCCGGTCAAAACCACCACCCCGGTGCCCAGATTCAGATCATTTGTCCCAACGAAGGTGAAATCCGCACCCCAGATTTGGGTATTGTTGCTGGCCAGCATGATCGTGCCGCCGCTCGTGTTGTCCAACGTGCCCGGCCCGGAAATGTTCAAGGTGCCGGAACCGATGGCCGAGCCGCTGTTGATGTTCAATTGCCCTGCGAAAAGAACCGTGCCGCCTGAATAGGTGTTGAAGGCGTTCAGCGTCAGGGAACCTGTGCCGCTTTGGGTGAGCGAACCGGAATCGCTGATCACACTGGAAAAAGTCACTCCATCCGCGCGGTTCCAGATCAGCGTGCCACGGTCAATGATGTTGCCGGTGACCGATCCACTCGTGCCGCCATTGCCAAGCTGGAGGGTGCCCCCATCGATGATGGTGCCACCGGTGAAGTCGTTGGCAGTCAGGACCGTGAGGATGCCCGTGCCGTTTTTGGCCAGACCGGTCGGTCCGGTGAGCTTGCCGGGGCCGGTGAACGAATAATTCAAGGCGCTGTTGTCCACGGTCACACCGCCAGGCGCGACGGTGCTGGCCAGGACAACCGAAGTGCCACCCAGGGCGCTGTCATCGAAGAGCACCAGATCACCATCCATATAGCCGGTCATCCCAAAGCCGGAATGCCAGTTGAGAGGGGTGCCAATATCCCACGTGTTATCCGGCATGCCTGTCCAGACAACATCCGTCGCACTGACGGATTGAGCGATTAAACCGGCAGCGAGTATCCCTGCGAAGACACTGCCATAAAAAGAACCATGCCCGGAAGGGCGGAGAATCAATGATTTGTTCATGATGATTGGGGGTGAGGTTTTGCTTGGAGAGGTGAGGGTCGGGACAGCGAAAACTGCGACAAATGCCTGAAAACCTACTCGTCCCGCCAGGCCTGGGGGCTTGGCTGGAATAGGGGGAATCCTTCCGTTAGAGCGTTGAAATCCTAGGGGCGGGCTAACAGCATGGCGATATGCAAAACGGATGCTGGAGTCAAGCTCTTTTTTCCTCTTTTTTTTCTCCCGAATTTCAGTTTTGCCCCATAGCCATTCATGGACCGCCTTTGGGATGGTTCACCCTCAGGGGCGATCAGGGTCGGCCGAGGCGGACCGACCCTACCGATTCATCAGGCATCATTCGCCGCCGAGTTCCGCGCGAAGGCTGCGTACCATCGCGCTGAGTTCCTCGACGTTCGTCTGGAGGGCCTGGATCTTTTGTTCCATGCGTCCGCGCCATGCCTGTTCCTCCTCCAACTCCACCACCTCCGCGCCGGCTTCCGCGATGACGCGACTGTCGCCGGGCGGCGCACCGCCTAACAAATGGGCGTAGGTTTCCACCCGACGTCCGCCACCCGCCGGGTTTCTAGCAACCAATGGTCCGTGGGGATACTCGATGAACCATTGCATTGCCTCCTCGAGTGCTTCGATGGATGGGAAATCATGCATGCGTTCGCAGCGTTGTTTGATTTCCCCGGCGGTCCGCACGCCGCGCAATAACAGGACGGTGAGGATCGCGGTCTGGGCGGCATCCAATTCGAGGACCTGCGGCAGGGTATGTTTGTATTTCAACGACCGCGCACCAGCCGCCTGAAGCTGGACCGCCAATCCCTTGAAGCGCAACCCGAACAAGGCCTTTTCGATCGAACTCTCCTCCAACTGCGTCACCGGATAGCGGTTGGAACTCTGGTTGCACGCGGCCTGCAGGCTGTTCAACGTGAGCGGATAATAAGCCGGAGTGGTCGCCTCCTTTTCTAACAGGCACCCCAACACCCGGCCCTCCGTAAAGGTCAGTTGCAACTCGGGGAAAGGCGGTTTTGATTCGCTCATGGGTTCACATTACCCGGTGAGGTGCTCCCCTGGCAATGGGATTTCAAGGAGAGTGGGCGTCCCGACCTCAAGGAGGGTGGGCGTCCCGCCCACCAAGGCCATGGGGAGTGAAAGAAATGAGTGAAACGCGCTGCTTTCACCTCCCATGACTCATGCGGGCGGGACGCCCGCGCTCAAGGAGGGTGGGCGTCCCGCCCACCAAGGCCATGGGGAGTGAAAGAAATGAGTGAAACGCGCTGCTTTCACCTCCCATGACTCATGCGGGCGGGACGCCCGCGCTCCTTGAGGCTTCCCGTCCTCACTCCTCACCGCTCCGCAGTGACCGGTTGCAACCACTCGGGAGTATTGGGACAGTCCTTGCCGTCCAGCACGGCCTTCCACTCGGCATCGGATAGATGGCGGTCCGAGCGCATTTCCAGATACGGCATCACCGCGCCGTGGCATTCAATCTCGCGCCCCTTCCACGGATACAGCACCCGGATCTCCCGCGCCCGCCCCACCCCGGCTAACAGAAACCCCTTGCCGGGTTGGTTGAACACCGAAGTGATCCGCGGCGCGTCGTCACGGGGTACCTCCCACGAATTCCCATCATATAACATGACCGTCCCGAGCTTCTCGCCGTAGGATTGGATGAACTCCACCTCATCCTTCGCCGGCTCCACGCCGCGCAGTTGTTTGTGCGCCAGGGTTTCCAACTGGTGGCAGATGGCGATGAGTTCCAACCAGCGATCAGGTCCCTTGTCTTTCTCCAAACTCGGGGCCAGTTTGGCCATCACCTCGTTGATTCCTTCGCCCGCTGCGATTTTTTTGAGGACTGGTAGTAGCTTCTCAGGCTCTGCGATTTTTCGGTACTTGTTGCTTTGGGGTGAATAGTCCGCACCCGAGAGGGCGTCGGCCACACCCTCCACCGGATAAAAGAAGACCAGTTGAGTGCATGCCTCGCGCATCTTGCGCTTGCTGTCCTCGACATCATGACCGAGTGTTTCACGCCCCTCCGTTTTGGTAATCTTCGCGTCAGCCAGTTCCTCGATCAACGGCAACAGATCCGCCGCTCGCCGCGAGACATCCAAGGAAGATACCGGGCGCTCGCCAAAGCGATTTAGAATCTGCCGTGTGTGATATGCCAGTGAACCCAGACGATGGAAGAACTCCGGGTTGGGTTCGACAAAACCGCGTGGATCGGAATCTCCATCTCCCATCCAGTTAACATTCTCCTGCCCTTGCAAGGCCCACGTATGGCGGAACTGCGCCCAGCCCGCCAAGCTTGTGTTGACGGATTTGCGCTGCCACGGTTCGGAATTCATGAAGGCAGGCGCCTCCGGTTCCGGCGGCGCGAACAATTGCGCGAGACAAACCAGGTAGCGGCCATAAACGGATTTGTCTTCCTGGAACACATTCCGCGCCCTGGCAATCTCCGCCACCACTTTGGATTGCCCGGCTAACGATTTCTCCGCAATTCCAGATCCCAGCAGAGCGGCGACTTCGAGCGTGTTGGGAAACGGCCGGCTTTCGCTGGTGGTGCGGTTGAACAAATCCAGGTCAGGCAACGGCCGGGCTGCAAGAACTACAAACGACAAACGTGTCTTCCCGTCGGAATCGCCTACCCCGCTCGCGTCGTCCACCCTTTCCAGCCATTCCCTGACAGCAAAGGAATGGGGAAGAGTTCCTCGTCCAAATAGGTCCCTTGTGTCGATCTGGTCGGATTTTCCAAGAAACCCCTCGAATGTTTCGGAGATCTCCAACATTGCCACCTTTTGATTCAGATAGTCGAAACCTATTGCGATCAACGCCATCGCCGCCACCTGCTCATCGTGCTTCAGGTCGAAGGGCACGGTTTGCAGCCAGCGCACGGCGCGGAAGTAGTGCTCAAGGCGCTTGGTACTGGTGTAGAAACCTGCCGGGCGGAAGACCGCGTAATCAAAACCTTTGATATCGCAGCCTTCATCTTGCAGCCACTTTGGCAGGGCGACCCCGCAGGCGTCTTCTATCAATTTCACATCGGCGGTGATTTGTTCATCCAATTCCTTGGGGGCGCGCCATTTGCCGCCCGCCAGTTGGGTTGCGGTGCCGAGCACGAATTGGGCGCGGCGCAGGGCGGGTTTGTATAACTCGTCGGACATGCCGTTCGGCATTTCCTTGGCGATCACTTCGAGCGCCATGTCCAGGGAGTCCGGCAGGTCCCCCGCGAAACGTTCCTCCATTTTTCTGATGGAATCCTCAAACAACACATGCCACGCGTTGAGCACCGAATCGGTGGTGATGAACACCGGCGTGGGACTGAACACGTAGGGCGTGAAGATCTGCCGGTAGGAGTTTTGCGTGATGATGATCTTGTCGCGCTGCAACTGCGTTTGCTGCGCGGCGGTGAGTTTGGCATCGGCCTCGGCTGCTGTCGCGGACAGACAGAGGATTGTCGTGATGTCCGCGGCTAGCACGAGTGATTTCATAACTGGCTTTCTAGCGCATGGATGTTTTCGTGTCGATGGGAAAATCCTCAGGAGGTAGGGTCGGACGGCCTCGGCCGACCCACTTGTCCGCCCGCATTGGCGGTGAGAATGCGCGGTTCATGTGCCGCGCATAACACCTCGCCCTCGGGGGTAAAGTGGGACAAGCGAGGCCGCTTGTCCCTACCGGCCGCTTGTCCCTACCGGCCGCTTGTCCCTACCGGCCGCTTGTCCCTACCGGCCGCTTGTCCCTACCGGGCAAGGGGCCTCACACCACTTCCCGATAGACATCGGGATGCGGGCGGGAGATGACTACGGCGTTGACGAGCATGCCTTGTTCGGCGATGAGGCGGCTGCCGGCGGTGACGGCGGTCTGGACGGCGGCGACATCGCCTGTTAGAGTGCAGAATGCCTTGCCGCCCATGGCCATGGCGAGGCGGATTTCCAACAATTGGACGTTGGCGGACTTGGCCGCGGCGTCGGCGCCGAGAATGAGGGTGGCGACGTTGAACGACTCGAAGATGCCCAGCGCGCCATCGGGTTCGGGCGTCTGGGTGCGACCCATCGCGGTGAACACGTCGGGGTGGATGTTAGGGATCAGCCCGCTGTCGATCAGGCAGCCGTTGGCGGCTTCCTTGCCGGCGTCCAGCGCGCTGCCAACCGAGCCGATCTCGCCGGCGATGAGAACCATATATTTGCCGGAACAAATCGAGCGCGAGAGCAGGATGCGCACGTCGCCGGCCTTGAGCATGGCGTCGGCCACGGCGAAGCCGGCGGCAATGCTGGAAAGTTCGATGAGGCCGATGGATTTGTCTGTCATGTCAGCGGGTGAGGACGATGTGTTGTTCTGTTACTTCGGCGACGGTGGCGTCGATGGAAGCGTGGATCACGGCACCAAGGGATTTTTCCGGCACGGCGCCAAGCGGTTGCCCGGCCCGCACGCGGTCGCCTTTTTTCACGAGTGGCGTGTTGGCGACGCCGGCGCCTTGTTTGAGCGGCAGCACCACGCGCGACGGTTCGACGGTGGTGGCGACCCAATGCGCGGGATGGTCGTATTCCGAAATCGAAAGTTTGCGCATCAGCGATTTGATAGGGACGCGGCGGCCGTCGCGCAGCGGATGCACTTTGATATCCGCCGAGCCGGACCACTTGACATTCTGCTTGCGCATTTCGGCCTTCGATTGGTCGCAGGCCTCCTTGGGATATAACTCCTCGGGACAGGCGAAAAGCGTGCACAGGCCGCAGGCACAACAAAGCGCGGCCCAATCATTCCAATACTCCTTGCCGGTAGCGGTGAATGCCAGACTGCGCATCACCTGGTGCGGCTCGACCGCATAGCCTAACAAAAATCGCGGGCAATACTCGGTGCAATACCGGCATTGGTCGCACGCGGATTTGCCGATGGCGTGCTGGATTTTCACCGGTTTGAATTTCCGCTCCATCACATGGTGGTCGCGCGGCAGCACGATCACGCCGCCGGTGGTCTTGGTGACCGGGCGGTCCAAATCCTCGGTGTGTTCGCCCATCATCATGCCGCCAATGGCAAGCACCGGGTCGGCCACGGTGGCACCGCCGGCCGCTTGCAGGCATTCGCGCAAGGTGACGCCTAACGGAACGGTCAGAGTGAGTGGTTCGGCCACGGCACCGGCGATGGTCAGGGTCTTGTGGGTGACGGGTTTGCCATCCGCGGCGGCGGCGATGTTGACCAAAGTTTCCACGTTGGCCACCACCACGCCGACATGCAGCGGGATGCCAGCCGGCGGGATCAAGCGACCGGTCACGGAATAGACGAGATCATATTCGTCGCCAGCAGGATAGTAATCTCCTAACAATTGTACCCGGACCGGCGTGTCCCTGCAGGCGGCTTCGATCGCGGTGACCGCGTGATGGTTTTTCGCCTTGATTCCCACCACGCCGTCCTTGGCGTCCACGGACCGCATCGCCAGCACCATGCCCTGGACCATTTCCCTGGCCTGGCGCTCCATGACCGCAGCATCCTTGTGCAGCAACGGCTCGCATTCGGCACCGTTGGCGATCACCGTGTCCGCCTTGGCGGCAAGCTTGACGTGGGTGGGAAACCCACCACCGCCCGCCCCGACCACCCCGGCCAGTCTGACTTGTTCCACTAGATTCATGCAGGAAACCTCGCCGCAGTATTCCCGGGAAACCGACCGATGACAAACCGAAATCCATGAAAATTCCGCATGACCCCTGTCAGGATCTCTCCCTTGCCGGGAAGATGGCCGGACTAGCCGCTTCCCGAAGCGGTCTCTTTTGGGAGTGACTGCATGTGCTTGTTAGGGTTTTTGGCAAATGAAATCCTTCTGCAAACGTGAGTGCCAGATGCTCGCCGGAATGTTCCTATCCAAGTTTCTATCAGCAATCATTCCGCCGGGCCGAGGATGCGGGCGGTGTCGAAATCGTAGGGGGTGAATTCGAGCAGCACGCATCCGCCTGCCGGGAACACGGAATTTTCGCTGACCATGCGTTTGGACAGGTGGGCGAGGAGGGATTTTCCGTTCGGCAGGGCGACCCGATAAAGCACCGGACTTAGGTGTTCCAGAACCCGTCCGTGGGTGTGGATGGTGGTGTCTGGCATGGTGTGCGGGAGATTTGAGCCGGAATGGCGGCGGGCGGCAAGCCTGACGGCAGGCAAATTTTTCCGTGATTCCTCATCGGGGCCGATGACCTTGCTTGACGTGCGGCCAAAGAAGATCATGATTGCACCGTGTTTGCCGGTATGGATCGGCAGCAAGATCCTGAATTTTCAAATCACGTTCACCTCCGAATCCTATGAACCTCAATCTTTTCACCAGTTTTGCCACCATCGGATGTTTGTTGTTGGCGTCCTGTTATCCGGTCAACGAGGGCCCCAATGACAAGACGGCAGCCAACAAGACTCCCGATAAAACCGCAGCCGCCGCAGAGGCGCGGAAATTGAAAGATAAGGAAGCCGCCAAGGAAAAGGAAAAGGAAGAACTCGCGCAAAAGGAAACGCCTCCCGAAAAGACCGATGGCTCCACCGAGAAACCCCCGACCGAGAAGACCAAGGGCCCAGGGGAGACCAAGAAGGAAACCTACCCGGTTGCCATCCGTGCGCCCGGAAAAGAGAACTGCGTCTTGAGCCCCTACAACAACAAGCTCGTCAGCACTCTGGATGACAACAACAAGCCGATCCCCCCCGGCACCTTGGTTCAGGATCCTTCGTATTCCGCATCCGAGAAAAAATTCTTCCGGGTTCCCTGAGAAAGGCGATGATCCGTCGCCTACTTTCTGGTTTTGTGGTTCTCGTCAGCATGCTGTTGGAATCCTGTTATCCTGTGGACGAATCTCCGCCGTACAGACCCGGGCGGAGGGTCGAGACGAATAATCCGCCCGTTGTCCACCACGAGCAGGTGATGAACGAAACGCGGCAAGAGCCACCTTCCACAACCGGGGCGCAACCCCGCCCACAACCTAAGGCCGCCCAGCCCGAAACCCCCCAACCCGCTGCCGCGCCACTTCGTAAACCTCCGCCGCCAGTTCCCGCGAGAGATGTCGCACCCGAAGCACCGGGACGAAATTCCCCGGTCGCCCAAAAAGCACCCGGCCGGGATGGCTTCGTCTTGAGTCCTTACACCTCCAAGCTCGTCTTTGTGCGGGGAATCCCCAGCGGAACCGTCGTGCCGGACCAAACCGGCCCGCCCTCACCACAAAAATTCTTCGTGGTTCCATGAGCGAGGATTTCCCGAACGTCACGATTCTCGGTGGTGGTCTGCTCGGCGGATCGCTGGCCATGGCGCTTATCGCCCAAGCCGCGCCGCCACATGTGAGATTGTGGGTGCGCAAACAGGCAACCGCAGACGCTGCCCGCACTCTCGGCATTCATGCGGCCACCTGCGATCTCGCCGCTGCGGTTGAGGCCGCCGACCTTCTGGTGCTCGCGGTGCCCGTCGCGGCGACGCTGCGGATTCTCGGCGAGGAAGTCTGGCTGCCCCGCTGGCGGGCCTGGGCGGAGCGTCAGCCGGACGCGCCGTGAGCGCCTGGCGGCTGCTGCAGCCCTCGGCGTGTGGCGGGGCTCTGGCGCGCTCGAACAGGCAAAACGCGATCACGTCACGCACTTTTCAACATTCCGACGTGACATCAAGGTATTAGGCGACATGAGCGGGTCCGCGCGGCGGTGCAAATGCCAAGTTTGTGTGAATTTATGCGCGATTGCTTGAACCGGCACCCGGAAAACCCTAAAAAGTCGCTTCTTCGGCGCGCCGACGTGGCCAATCTGGGCCACACGTCGTGCCAGTCCCCTACCTCGAACTTCTGGAGCCTCCCATGCGCACGTTCTCGATTCACCGCCTCGCTCTCACCGGCGCCGCCTTGACGGTCGCCCTCGCCGCCAGCGGCTGCGGAACCACCACGTCCAGCAGCGGCGGCGGCACCGACACGACCGCGGGCAGCGACACCGCCGCTGATACCGCCACGACCGATACTGCCACCGGTGACACCGCGACGACCGACACCGCGACGACCGATACGGCGGCGGGCGACACGACCGCGGCCGTCAGCTTCGCGAAGATTTACCCGAACTTGCAGACCTCGTGCGCCACTGCGTCGTGCCACTCGACCGCGAACAAGCAGTTCGCCGGCAAGCTGGACATGAGCTCGCAGTCGATCGCCTATGCCGCGCTTGTGACGGCAGCTTCGGCCGACAACATTTGCGGCCCGATGCTGCGGGTCAAGCCCGGCGATCACGCCAACAGCACGATGTGGGTCCGCATGAGCCCGACGGCGACGGGCTGCGGCACCGGCACGGTTGAGAAGATGCCGTTTGGCCTCGCGGCGCTGCCGCAGCCCGTCGCCGTCGGGCTCATGCGGACCCACATCGTGC
>Ga0118677_10004327_pt1 | contig 25969 bp, 17 predicted proteins | sample AliMusrvi5mmetaG_FD_86154 | JGI IMG/M metagenome (GOLD analysis project Ga0118677, IMG submission 86154)
GGACAAGGACGGTGACGGCAGCGTGACGCTTGAGGAATTCAAGGCGAATCGCCCGCCACCCCGCAAGCCCGGTGGTCCAGGCGGCCCCGGCGGCCCCGGCGGCCCCGGCGGCCCCGGCAAAGGCCACAAGGGCGGCCCGCCTCCGGCCGCTCCTGAGGCTCCTCCCGCAGGTCAATAAGTCCGCAGCCGGCTTCTGCTAGACTCCTGATTCCGCGCCCGCCAATCCGGGCGCGGAATTTTCATTTTTGCCCAGGCGCTCATCTCGCGGGACTTTTGCGTTGGAAATTCCAGCCCAGTGGGTTAGGCTCACCCGCATGAAGCAGTATCGGCCGGATGTGGAATTCCAGAAATTGCGCTATTCGAGAATGAAGTCGCGCAGCACCCTGCGCCGGCTCCAAGGCAAGTCGGACACTCCCGACCCCAACCGCAAACCCATCCCTGACAATTCCGTCCCCTGGCTCCCCGGCGGCGTCCACTCGGTCGCGGACGCGCTTTGGATTTCAGATCAAATCATGCTCACTGTGAAACAATGGAAGCTGCCCTTACCACCGCGAACCTGACTCAGGAACTGGCCGCCACTCACCGGGTTTTGTTGATTGGTGGATTGGCGGTGATTTCTCACGGTCTTGATCGCCTGACCTACGATACGGATATCTGGCTCGATCCGCTGATGGATTCGTACCACTGGAGCGAAGCGGTTGCTCAGCTCCTTGCGAATCATCCGTGCTTGAAGATGCTTAATATTGGGACATGGGAGCCAATTCTCCTCCATCAGCTTCCGGACATCATCGAGCGCGACGGGGTCATTCGCTTGATGGGAGCGAATCATCCCCTCGATATCTTCCGCCGCCCGAATGAATTCGAGATCGACGAGTTCGACGAAGTCTGGAACCGCGGGAAGACGCAAGAGGATGGCACCCGCCTGCCGGACTTGATCGACTTGCTAGTGACCAAACAGCGGACCGGGCGCGAGAAAGACATAATGGATATCATGTTTCTCGAATCGAAGATCGAGAGTGCCTATTTCGAGGATCTGCCCGGCGCGTCGGAGGCGCGGGCGGCGGAAATGTTGGGACGCTTTCTAACGCCCGAAGTGGCACGGGCGGCACTGGCGCATCCGTCCTTTGAAATCCGCAAGCTCGGCTACCGTTACCTGCAGGAACTCGCCGCCGAGGGCGATCCGTATGCGGCGGAGTATCTGCGCGAAGAACCCGCACCGTATGGGATCATGCCGGGTGTGGGAGTGGGGTGACCTGTCACTGCTTTCCAGCCCGGGAGTCTTGGCCCTGGCGGTCCCGGCAAAGGCTGCAAGGGCGGCCCGCCTCCGGCCGCTCCTGAGGCTCCTCCCGCAGGTCAATAAGTCCGCAGCCGGCTTCTGCTAAACTCCTGATTCCGCGCCCGCCAATCCGGGCGCGGAATTTTCATTTTGGAATTCGGGCTTGACGGCGCGGTCCGGATGCGATGCTTTTCAACACATGGGAATGGGCGTTGGAATTTCAGCACGGCGAAATCGCGGAGCGTGAGGTCGCGAAACGGGAAGGTGGTGCTGGATTCGCCGATCCAAAGGCGGTAGGTTTGCCTCCCGGGGCGGGCGTGAGCCAAGGACACAAACAAAGAATTGTCATGAGCATCGTGAATCAAATCAGCAACGGAAGGCCAGGGCCGACGACCCGGCGGAACAGAATGAGAAGCGGTGTTGCGGCACCCGCGCGATGGCCGCACAGGTTCCGCCCCGTCCGGATTGTTCAAGGTCTGACGGCTCTCGTCGCGCTGTTGGCGGCCAACGCCCCGGCCGTCACCGAAACGTTTGACAGTTATAGCAACGCGACGGTTCTCACCACCATCGGCGGCGGGAGTGTTTGGACCGTCGGGTCCGGCTATGCGGTCATTGCTTCCGGCGGCGTGGGCGGGTCGAATGGCATCGGCTCGAGCAATACGATTTTCAACTGGAAAGGCCAGGGCTTCACGTGGAGTTCGCTGGTCGTCGGCGCCAAGCTGGCGATGGCCATGGACTTCCAGACGAGTGATACCGGGAAGTTTGACGATGATCGCGTCGGTTGGACCATCACGCCGGATGCAAGCACCAGCACGGGCAGTCAGTTGGCGCTGCAATTGGACAACTCGCAGGAAGGGGGCATGATACTCTATCATAACCTCACGCGAACGCCCGCACTCAACGCCCTGAACGGCATCAAGGTTAGCACTTGGTATCGTTTCAACGTCGAATTCACCAAGCTGACCGCCACCAGCGCGGGGATTGTGGGCACGCTCACCGAGTTGAATGCGTCCGGAAATCCGACCGGCACTCCCTATGTCGGTACGATTGCCGACACGAGCACGTTTGCCAATGCGCCCAGCACCGCCCTGTTCGGCGGTTCTCAGTGCCCATCGTTCAAGAACTACAATGCCGTGGGCGGCAATGCCGACAATCCCTCCTTCATCATCACGCTGCCCGGTCCCCAGGCGCCGACGGTCGCCATTACCAGCCCGGCGAACAACGCCACCGTGGGAACCAGCTTCACCATTGAGGCCACCGCTGCCGATAGCGATGGTACCATCGCGAGCGTGTCGTTTTACAATGGCGCATCCTTGTTAGGAACCGACACCACCAGTCCCTACAGCTTCGCGTGGACCGGCGCGGCGGTGGGGAGTCATGTTCTAACAGCAACGGCCACCGACAACAGCGGCCTGGCAACCACGTCGGCCCCGGTCAGCGTCACGGTCAGCTCCAATGTGGCGCCCGCCGCGCCGGTGGTGGTGGCACCGGCCAACGGCGCTACCGGAGTATCGACCAACTCCACCCTGTCCGTTTCGGTCTCCGACCCCAACGGCGATCCGATGGCGGTCACGTTCTATGGCCGCTCGACGTCGGCGATTCCTCCGGGATCGGACTTCACGGTGGCGGTGCTGCCGGACACGCAGTTTTACGCCGAGAGTTACCCGGCGATTTTCACCTCGCAAACGCAATGGATCGTCGACAACCGCGTGGCACGCAGCATCGCATACGTCACGGGCGAGGGAGATGTGGTGAACGTCCCGAACACCGCGCAATATGCAAACGCCAAGACGTCCTACGACATTCTCCACGCGAGCGGCATCCCCTACGGGGTTCCGGCAGGCAATCACGACTCCTACGATTCGCCGTCCTATACCATGTTCGCCACGGTCTTCAATCCGGCCCGATTCAGCGGCAAGAGTTACTACGGCGGTAGTTACAGCACCGGCTACCGTAATCACTACGATTTGTTCACCGCTGGCGGCATGGATTTCATCGTGCTGTCGCTCGAATACAACGCGGGTGCCGATTCGGGGATCATGACCTGGGCCAACAGCCTCTTGCAGACCAACTCCAACCGCCGTGCCATCGTTGTTTCCCACTCCTTGCTCCAGGCCGGCTCCAACTGGCCGACGCCCGCCGCCTGGTCTACCGACGGCGGCACGGCGCTGTTTCCGGCCTTGTCCGGCAATCCCAACCTGTTCCTGATGCTGTGCGGCCACAACCACGGCCAGGGGCGGCGCCACGAGGCGGTGGGCGGCCGCTACATCGATGTGTTGCTCGCCGATTGGCAAAGCGACACCAACGGTGGCAATGGCTTCCTGCGCATGCTGGAATTCTCGCCAGCTAACAACATCATCCACGTCAAGACATACTCGCCCTACACCCTCGGTTCCAAGACCGACGGCGACAACCAGTTCGACCTGAGCTACACCATGACCGCGCCGCCGCCCTTTGTCGCCCTCGGAACCAATACCAATGTGGCATCGGGCAGCCAGACGAGCGTGACGTGGTCGAACCTCACTCGGGGCGTCACCTATGAATGGTACGCGACGGCCAGCGACGGGGCCGTCGTCACGAGCGGCACGAGCAGCACCTTCACGACCCAAGCCGCCAACCAACCTCCGACGGTGGCCATCACCAGCCCCACAACCAATTCGAGCGTGGGTCCCAACTTCGCCATCAACGCCACTGCCGCGGACAGCGACGGCACCGTTGCCAAAGTGGAATTTTACGACGGGTCCACCTTGTTAGGCAGCGACACCATCAGTCCCTACAGTTATGTTTGGACCGGAGCCTCCCTGGGGAGTCATGTGCTAAGCGCCGTGGCCACCGACAACAGTGGTGCCACCACCACCTCCGCCGTGGTCAATGTCACCATCTCCCCGCAACGGGCACAGTATGTCATCTTTATCAGTGCCGACGGCCTGGGCGGAACCTATCTGGGCAAGCTGTTTGATGGGACGGCCATCGGAGGACCGTATGCCATACCCAACTTCACGCGCTTGAAGAACGAGGGCGCCGGCACGCTGGCAGCCCACTGCGACAACGACAACTGGGAGACGCTGCCCAACCATACGTCGATCATCACGGCCCGGCCGCGGGACGGCGCCAACGGGCACAACTGGTCATTCAACGGCGACCCCGCCGCCGGGCAGACGATTCACTCGAACAATAATGGTTCCTACGTGGCGGGTGTCTTCGACGTGACACACGACAACGGGCTGAGGACGGGAATGTACGCGAACAAGTCCAAGTTCTCGCTGTTCGACACCTACGGATCCTATACCGGTGGCGGTTCCTACAACGCCACCTACGGCGCCCTCGACGTGACCGGGCCGGACGACGGGCGCGACAAGATCGACAATCCCTACATTAACACCAACCTCGGCGGCATTGTCGTCGACACCTTCATCGCCCAACAGAAATCCGGAAGTCCCAATCATTATGCGTTCATCCACATCAACGAGACCGATTACTACGGCCATAATGGGGGTTGGGGCAGCGCCACGTGGAACAATGCGGCGGTTACCGTGGATACGATGCTGGGCAAGATCTTCAATTTGATCGAGCAGGATGTACCCGCAATGAAAGGCAAGACGTTCATCATCCTGACGGCCGATCACGGCAACCAGGACAATCCTCCCACCGGGATCGATCGCTATTCCGTTCCATTTTTCGTTTGGGGACCCGGTGTGCCCGCGGGCGCGGATCTCTACGCTCTGAACCCCAGCACCCGCCAAGTGGCGGCGAGCTATCCGATGACAACCTACGGCGGCATCCAGCCCGTCCGGAATGCCGAGGCCAGCAACCTCGCGCTCAGTCTGCTAGGTTTGCCGGCGATTCCCGGCTCGACGTTTAACTTCACCCAGAATCTCGTGGTCACCGTGCCCAGTGTCACCCTGGGTCTAACTGGCAGCCCGCTGGCGGAAACGGGTGGCGTGGCCACTGTCACCGCAACATTGTCCGCGGCGCACTCCCAAACCGTGACGGTGAGCCTCGCGTTTGCGGGCACCGCGACGCTCGCGTCCGACTACACGCGCTCCGCCACCAGCATCGTGATACCGGCCGGCAGCATCAGCGGCTCGATCACGCTTACGGCGGTGCCGGACGCACTCGTTGAAAATCCGGCGGAAACCATTGTGGTGGACATCGCCTCGGTTGTCAACGGCACGGAAAATGGCACCCAGCAGGTGTCGGCCACGATCACTGACGCACTCACGGCCACCTTTGCAGTGTGGATTCACAGCAAATATCCCGCTCTAACAAGTCCGCGCGACCGGCCGGACGCGGACCCGGACGGCGATGGCCTCGACAATGCCATCGAATACGTCCTCGGCAGCCAGCCGGATGCCGCCAATGGCGGTGGACCGACCGCTGCATGCGATGGCGGCGACTTTGTCTTCAACTTCCGGCGTGCCGTCGTGTCGAAGGCTTCGGGGACCGCCGTGACCATCGACGTCGGGAGCACTCTTGACGCCTGGCCGACTACTTATCAGGTCGGCAGCGACTCGGGCTCGTCGAGTGCCGGAGTCACGGTGGGTCCTGCAATCGATGGCTACGAAGCCATCACCCTGCGGGTTCCCCGGGCGACTGCCAAAATGTTTGTCCGCCTGCGGGTGACCATCGCGCTTTGAAGCGGTACCAGTCTGAGAGCCCCCCAACGGCGGTGACAAGTTTTCGATGTATTTCCCCGGACCGATGATCTCCGACCAATCCAGGGTGTCGCCGGGCTTGAGGTGGTTGAAGAGCTGCGCTTCAGGGCACGCTGCCGACAATGGTGTACTGGCCTAGCGAACCATAGTTGGTGTAGCCATCGACCAAAATGTCACCACGTCCGACTCCGGACACATGGAGGAAATAGGTGCCGGCGGGCAGGTCCACTGAGATGCTTGCGTCGGTGAGGGTGTCGGGATTGTTCGAAGCGAGGGTGTTGCCGCCGGCATCCTTGATTTGAGCCAGCACATCGAGATTCTGACTGGTGGCCTCGCCTAACACATCAATGGTCACCGTGCCGCCATGGGTGGCAAACGAGAAGACATCAACGTCGCCGCGAGTTTCAATGATGCCGGCGCCGGAGACGGCGGTGCCGCTCACCGCAAGGGGCGTGGCCCCTGCCGCGGTATTGGCGACTTGATCGACGCGATAGCCGAAACCGTTTCTGGAGGTGATGATGGCGAGGTCGTCCTGAGTGTTGTTGGCGCTGAGGTATTCCCCCTTTGACCATTGAACGAGCAGTTTGTAATAGCCCACGCCCATGATGGGAGCCCATCCGACTTCGCCGGTGCCCTGCCCCGCATAGTATTCCTCCGAGGGCGAAATCCGCCCGTCGTGAGCCAGGCCCAAGGTGTGGCCGATCTCGTGCGAGCATGCTTCGGCAATGTAACGAGCGGTGTTGGCCAGTTGATCGGAAAACACCCAGCAGGGAGTGTCTCCCGTCCAGGTGAAGGAATTGACGTAGGCAACGCCACCCGCGGTGCCATACCATTCGTTGTCGGGAGTGATGATGCAACGAATGCGATGCCCGGGCGCGGCTGCCAGATAGACACTCTCCTGAGTGGTGACGTTGATCTGGAAGGGCGAGTAGTCCTCGGCGACCCGGCGCCAGATTTCCGACATTTGGTCCTGGGTGTATGAACTTGAAATCCCACTGGCATTGATGGTCGCGCCGCCGGCCCACACGGTGCCGCTAACCACTTGTCCGTTCATGTCAAGATAGGCCACTGCCGCCGCTCCCGGCAGGCTGTTCAGCACCGGCACCCCGCTGTCGGGGGTCGAGTCATCATTGGTGATGGTCCCCACTCCGGTGGCATCCGCGAGGGTGGCCTTGACCGGATTGGAAAGGTTGAGGGTGAATGACTCGTTAGGTTCGATCACCGTGTCGCCGATGATGGGTACCGCAACCGTCTGCGTGGTCTTGCCCTTGGGAAAAGTCAGCGTGCCGGACACCGCGACATAGTCCGAACCCGCGGTGGCGGAGCCGTCGGCGGTGGCATACATGACGGTGATGATATTCCTGTTATCGGCTTTGGAGAGTTTGACAGTGAAGGTCAAATTGCGGGTGCCTGAGTTGCCCTCGGCAATGGCAACATCATTGACACTGAGGCCAACTCCAACGGTGGTGCCAGCGTTCGCCAGCGTGCCTGCCTGGTTCGCTTTCCTGGCCTTGTGGGCGGCTTCCTCGGCTTCGGCGGTCTGGGCCTTGAGCTTGTCCACCGGGGGCAGGCCGAGGCTTTCGATGCTGCCCTCTTTGGCATTCATGAACGCGCAAAGCAAGTCGCCGAGTTCGTGACGGGTGGCACTCAGGCCCTCCGCCGTGGCGCGAAATTCATAGGCCACAGCCAACCCGTCATAGTAAAGTTGGCCGAGAAAAAACCGGCTGGCGACATTTTCCTGAAGCGTCAGGGTGCCGGGAACTTTACCGCCAATCCGCACTTGGGTGAGGGTGGTGCCGTCCGCCGCCACCCAGCGGCCACCGATCTCGCCAGCCAAGACCGGCATCTGTGTCGACAGCGCGATGCTGATTACGCTGCCAACCGGCCGGGTTTGCGCGTCATGAAAGGCCGCCGCAGCCACGGGCAGCGTGGTGCGAGCGCGCTCGCGGGCACTGCTGGCCACGGTTTCCCAAAGTTGCCCTTGGGATACCAATCCGGAGTCGACAACATCTGCGGCGGCAGCAGCACGGGATGGCACGCTGGCCGATCCACCGGAAGGGGCCAATGCCATCCCGGCAGGCTCGGGAGTGGTGTTTTTGCTGGCAACGAATGCGAGTGCTCCAAGCAGGGCTGCAGCAGACAAAATGCGTGTGGATCGCTTCATTTTTTTTGCGCGGGTGGGTTCAGATTCCGTATTATCACCGATAACAGGTCGGCTAAGGTGCTGGCGATTGTCGGCTATAATTACGGTGATGCAAGTGAAAAATCGGGAATTTACATAATTTTCTCCCGATGTTTTCCAGTTCCGCGGTCTGGTTTGGCAGGGCTTGTCGTCCGCATGCGGTTCGCTCCGGGAACAGAATCGAACGGTGACAGTGGCTGCTCCATCAGGTCACCCCAAGCCCCGCCAACATAACACGACAACCGAATCGCCGGGCCCTTGGAATCCAGGGTTTGCAAAGGCGCCGTTCCGGTGCCTAGCTTTGCCGCCGACTCGCCCGGATTATTTCCCCCATCGGTCATGACCCCGCCCCATCCCCGCTCCCTGCACGATCTCGGATTCGTCGAGATCGAAGGGGAGCTGCGTGCCGCGGGTGTGTCCGCGCACCATGCCAAGGTGCTGTGGCGCGCGTTGCACCATGATGGCGAGTTGGACCTAACAAGCAGAGAGGACTTTCTGCCGCCGCTCAAGCGCTGGATCGCGAATGCCGTGGGCGAGGGCAAGACGTTTTTCCTCGACGCCCCGGAAGTGGCGGATGAGTCGCACAGCAGCGACGGCCTGACCCGCAAGTTCCTGCTGCGCCTGCGCGACGGGCATTCCATCGAAACCGTGCTGATGGCCTACAACGGACGCCACACCGCCTGCGTCAGCACCCAGGTGGGCTGTGCGATGGGTTGTGTCTTTTGCGCCACCGGGCAGATGGGCTTCGTCCGCCACTTGCGGCCGGGCGAAATCATCGCCCAGGTGTTGCACCTCCGGCGGATCCTGCGGGCCACGCGCCCGGAGAGCCGCCTGCGCAATCTCGTGCTCATGGGCATGGGCGAGCCATTGCATAACTATGACGCGGTGATGCAGGCGCTCGATACCATCTCCAGCGTGCGCGGCGCCAGCATCGGCCCGTCAAAGATATCCATCAGCACCGTCGGCGTGGTGCCCGGCATCCTGCGCATGGCCGCGGAAGCCCGCCCATATCGCCTGGCAGTGAGCCTGCACGGCTCGACCGAGGCGGAACGCTCGGCATTGGTGCCGGTGAGCAACAAATGGGATCTAACTGAATTGATCGCCGCCTGCAGGACCTATGGCACGCGCACCGGCAAACGGATCTTCATCGAATGGACGCTGATTGCCGGCAGCAACGATTCCGCCGAGACCGCCGCCCGCCTGGCCGGACTATTGCGTGGCATCGACGCCCATATCAATCTCATCCCGCTCAATCCCACCAGTGGCTTCGCCGGCACGCCCAGCACCGCGGGCCACGCCTTCCAGCGCATCCTGCAGGCCGCCGGTTTTCCCTGCACCTTCCGCCAGCATCGCGGCATCGATGTCGCCGCCGGTTGCGGCCAGTTGCGGGCCGCCAGGACTCACGGACGCTCCACGCCGCCGTCGAGTTCGGCGGGCCACAGTGAGAGATCATCGGGCGTGTTGAAGTTGGCGTGATACCATTCCAGCTCCTTCATCCGTTCCTCATACGGCAAGCGCGCCCAGCGGGCCCTGTCTTCGCCAAGCAGTTCAGCGAGTTTCTCAAAATAAGCGTCCGGAAGGCTCGGCTCGGGATCGACGCGGAGAATGCTCATGGCAGCAGTTCATTCATGGGTGGAGTGAGACGGCGGATGAGGTCTTGCTCGCTGTCGAACACCTCTGCGACTCAAGTCAAGTGTCCCGGTATCGGGCACGGCGAACCGGCGCGGCGTTCGATCCTTCTTGTCAAGGGCCCGCTTGCCAAACACAATCGCACCGTTACGCGACCCTCCATCCAACCTGCCAACCCCATGCTCGCCTCATTCCGCTCCATCCTGTGCTTGGCCGCACTGGCCCTCATGGCCGCCCTGCCGACCCTTGCCCAAGAGGCAGCCCCAACACCCAAAGCCGCCGCGCCCGAAGCCGCCGCCGCCAACGAGGCCGCCGCCAGGCAGCGCTTCATCGACAGCATCGATTGGAAAACCGAGGGCGCGGGCAGGCTGGGCGGCATGGCCACCCTCGCGGTGCCCGGCGGCTATCGTTTCACCGGCTCCGCCGGCACGATCAAGATGATGAAAGCCTATGGCAATCTGACCAACGGTTCGGAACTCGGCTTCATTTCCACGCTCGACCTGGACTGGTTTGCGGTGTTTGAGTTTGAGGCCTGCGGGTATGTGAAGGACGACGAGAAGAACAAGCTCGACGCCACCGAGATCCTCAAACAACTCAGGGCAGGCGAGGAGAAAGCGAACCAGGAACTAACCAAACGGGGCATGCCGACGCAGAAGGTGGTCGGCTGGCAGACGCCGCCGTTTTACAATCCGCAAACCAACAATCTTGAATGGGCGATTCGCGTGCGCAGCAGCGATGGCGGCGAGTGCATCAACTACAAGACCAAACTACTCGGCCGGCGCGGGGTGATGGACGTGGTGCTGGTGTGCGATGAGGGGCAGTTGTCAACCGTGATCCCGCAATATCAGGAGCTGCTCAAGGGCTTCGCTTATCAGAAGGAGGAGTCCTACGCCGCCTTCTCCAAGGGCGACAAGATTGCCAGTTATGGTCTAACCGGATTGATCGTCGGCGGCGGGCTGCTGGCGGCGGCCAAGACCGGATTGTTAGCCAAACTGTGGAAGCCCATCGCCGTCGGGCTGGTTGCCATCGGCGCCTTTTTCAAACGCCTTTTCACAGGCCGGGGCCGGGAATCGATTTGATCGGAGTGATTGATGTCGGCCTTCACTGAGTTCTTGCTGATTGCGTGCGGCTTGTTCCTGTGGGAATCCACGTTATGGCTGCCCCTGCGGAGCATCACGCTGCGTCGGGCCTGGGTTGGCAACAAGTGGCGGGTGCTGGCCGCGGACCGGGTGCTGGCACTGCGTGAGGTGGGGCTGGTCGCGATGCTGCCGCTGCCGCCGGATGGCGGCCTGGCCCCATGTCAGGCGCCGCCGCTGGCGGTGGATGAGCGCGGGGTATTTCTGCTAGAGACCACTCCCGGTCATATCGAATGTTTGGCGGCCTTCGCATGGGGCGACATGCGCGAGGAGCAACACCACTTGCGGGTCGGAGCACGCAAAATCCGCATCAGCTCGCCGCGCTGCATCGAGGCGCTGCGGCGAGCGAAACTGCGGGGCTCCACACCGGAGGCCGCGGTGCGCCAAGCCTGGCGGCTGGCGCTCCTGCCGGGACGCGCGGCACGCGAGTGGCGGCGCTGGCAACTGGTGTCCGGCCCGCTGCGCTGGACCGGAGCGGGCCTAACACTCGGGTTTTTCGTCGGCCTGCCCTTGATCTATCTCTATCGGGGCAGCCAGCCGGTGCTGTGGTTCGCGCTGTGGCTGTGGTGTCTGATGGGCTGGACGGCGGCCCATTTGTGGTGGCTTGGCAAACGGGTCTATCCGGGAGCCCGCGCGGCCTTGCGGATGGACGCGGTGCTGGCGTTGTTAGTGCCATTCCACGCGATGCGCGCCTTGGAAATCGCCGCCGTGCATGCCATGGGTGCGACCCATCCGGCGGCCTTGCTCGTGGCCACCCGCGATCTAACAAACACGTGGCTGGCAGGCTTCGTCCGGCGGATTCTCCATCCCCTGCCGGGAGTGGCGGAGGACGCCGGGTTTTCCTCCGCGCTGCACGGGCCGCTGGCCGCCGCACTCGCCCGCTGTGGGAAGACCCTGGAGGATTTTGATGGGGCACCGGACGCCGCGGAGGATCCCGCGGCAAGTTGTTATTGTCCGCGCTGCCATGGCAGGTATTTGGGCTCCATTCAAACCTGCCCGGACTGCTGCGGCATCGCGTTGCGGAAGATCGGCTAATGGATAGTGGATGAAGATGTGCTGCCGCGCATCTCTTCATCTTCGAGCGATGAATTTCCTAGGACAGATCGCCGAACTTCAAGAAATGGGCGGTGGTTTCCGCCAGCCAGGCTTGGTTGTCCCAAGGCACGCGATGGCCGCAAGCAGGTGCCACGGCGAGCCGGGCGCGTGGCGAAAGACTGGTGGCGCGTTGGGCCAGGGCGAGGAATTTGTGATCCTGCTCGCCCGCCACCCACAGCACCGGGATGTTGATTTCGCCGAGGCGCTCCCACAGGGGAAGCTGTCCGCCCAACGACCAATCCATGAAACTGCGGGCCACCTCGCGACGGCGTGCGACCAGGCTGCGAGCGGCTGCCTCATCGCGGATGGCCGCGGAGCCAAGCACCGGTTGGGCATTCCAGGCGCGGAGGAATTGCTGCCAATCCCCCGCAAACGCCTGCGTTGCCCAAGCCGCATCCGCCGCCAACCGCGACGCACGCTCCGTCGCGGCTTCCAAACCCGGATGGACGGAAACGAGCACCGCCGCCTGCCACGGGTGGCCGTTTTCCAACAAGGCATGCAGCGCCATCCTGCCGCCCATCGAATATCCTAACAAGGCCCGCCCGCTGCCGCGGAAAACCTCACCGCCCGCGTCCGCATTGAGCGCCCTGCCGAAATCCGGCAGCGGCAACGGCTCGCTTTCCAGAAAGCGCCACAAGTCCACCGCGCGGGTGCCGATGCCCGCCGCCGCAAGCCGCTTGGCAATCCCGCGCCAATCCGCAGCCATGCCCACGGCGCCATGCAGACACCAGCACTCCAGCGGCCCGGCCTCGCGGCGTTCGTCGGCTTGTTTGGAGTATTGCAGCATGGGCGGAAGAAAGGCGCGATATTATTGCCAGATCAAAGGTATTGGGAAGTCCGGCGACAGAAGAAAGGCGAGGACGCCTGTCATCCCTGACAGCCGGGACGGCTGTCCTCCCGCCTCAGCGCCCCTGCTGCTCCAGGTTCTCCATTTCCTCGCGCATGCGCTCCATCAGGCGTTGCATGTCCTCAACGTGGCGGCGCAGGCGCCCCGGATCGGCGGGCTCGAGACCCGGCTCGATCGGGACCCGCTGGCCGCGCCGATTGCCGACACCCATGGCGGGCCGCTCGGATGCCGCCGCCTTGACCAACTCCGGCGCCACCGCTTGCTTTTCTAACAGACCGATCACCGCCGCGGAGGGCATCACAAACGAGCGGGTGCGATCGGCGCGGGCCATGGTGATGCCCAGCACGCGTCCCTGTAGGTCCACCACCGGCCCGCCGATTTGATTCGGGTCCGGCCGCATGTCGGTTTGAATCACCTTCGAAAACGAATCGTGCACGCGGCTGGTGCGGCCGCCCATCTGCTCCATCTGGCGCAGGCGCTCGCCGGGAAACTGCAACAAGTCGGACGGCCGGTTGCCTAACAACACATCGAGCGGGAATTGCTTCTCGTCGCGGCTCACGAGCATGGTCACGCGGGCGCCTGGCGCCTGGTTCGTCAGCGCGTTGCGCAGTTCCAACATGCCGGAAATCGGCCGTCCGTTCACCCGCAGGATCACGTCCCCGGCACGCAAGCCGGCGGCGGCCGCGCCGGAGTCCGGCTTGACCTCCTGCACGCCCACCCCGGGGCCGCCAAAATGCGGATCCCCCATCACTCCCAGATAGGCCTTGTCGGTCTCGCGCAGATCCCGTCCCAACACGCTCACCACCCCGAAGGCCGCCGGCTGACCGCCCGGCTGCGAGGCTGTTAGAAAACTCCCCAGCTTGGGCTCCTCGACGCACCACTTCACCGGTGTGAGCGGCTCTCCCTGCAGCGTCAGCACGGCGAGGTCCTCGTCTTGATAGACACCGGCAATCACCGCCGTGCGCACCGCGCCGTCGCCCGCCTCCACCCGCAAGTTCCCGCTCGCGCGGGCCACTTCGCTGAACTTGGTGAGCACCTTGCGGCCGTCGGCCACCACGGTGCCATAGGCCAGGCGCCGCTTGCCGCCCCAGACCCGCACGGTGGATTTCGCGGCCGTGACCAGCGTCGGGGTGAGCGCCTGGTTGAATTCGTCGGCCTGGCCATCGACGGCTTGGCGTTCTTCCGGGCGGAGGAACGGGACTTCCGGTTCGGCGGGAAGCGACTCCAACAAAAGATATGCTAACAAAAGACAGGGTGCGATTTTCATGGTTGGTTTGGAATGATTCTCAGGCGCCTTTCTCAACGGTCCTGGTACAACTTGTCACGACGCGCCAGCGTCACCTTGAACTCCAGATTCTTGTCGTCGCGCAATACTCCCAACTTGACCTGCTCACCGGCCTGTTTTTTTGCCAGCACTTGCAGCAGCTCGTTGCCGTTGACGATTTCACTGTGATCCATCGAGAGGATCAAGTCACCGACGCGCACCCCGGCCGCCGCTGCGGGCGAGCGCGGCACAACCATCTCCACCGGGACGCCCTTGACCCGCCGCGCCGGTCCCATCTCGATACCCAACACCGGCATTTCGGGATTGGCAAAGGGATTGAGGGAAAGCCTGCCCCAGCCCTCGCCCGCCAGCAGCCGGTCCCAATCGGCGCGGAAGCCATCGATCCCGGCGTGGTTGTTGTTGATGAGTGAAGTGCCGATGTTGGAGTGGATGCCCACGATCCTGCCGTTCAAATCAAACAGGGGGCCGCCGGAGTCGCCGCCAATCAAGGTGCAGTCTGTTGTTAGAAAATTCCCCGGGCCTTTGGAAATCACGCGGCCGAAGCGCACGGGCGGGGTTCTGCCCGGATCGAAGCCGGCGGAATGCCCGAGTCCGATCACCCAGTCGCCGGCCGCCAGCGGTTTGGATTCGCCGCGCTCGGCATGGGGCCATGGGCCTTTGTCGGTGATTTGCACCATCGCGATGTCCTTGGAATAATTCGCGCCGAGCACCTTGCCCGCCACTTGCTTGCCATCCGGAAACACCACCACCAGCTCCGCGGTCCCCTGCACCACGTGCGCCGCAGTGAGGATCAAGCCGTCGGCGGTGGTCACCACCCCGGAGCCCGAGGCCCCGGTCTTTTCCGCCAGCAAGGCGACGGTGGCCGGCATCACCTTGGCGGCGACCGCCTCGACCTTGGCCTCCAGTTTGGTCAAATCCTGCAAAGTGCGGGACGCGTCACGCGCCGCCACGGGTGGCGCGGCGGGGACCAGCCACAGGCACAGCAAACCCAAGGGGAAAATCCGCAGGATATTCTTCATTGCATGTTTCAGAGCGACAACCCAGCCGCGATTTGTCTGGCACTTCAATCAAGGATGGATTGCCGCGGGGGCCCACGCTATGCTCGCCCCGCCGATGTCAAAACGCAACTCGCCAGAACCTGACCGCCGCCGCGGCGGCAAGCCCGCGGCGATACCCGTCCGCCGCCGCAGCGGGGTTTCGCTGCTTCTGTTGTGGCCGTTCCATCTTTTCAACTTCTTCACCCGCGGCTTCTCCCTGCCGATGCGCCTGCTGGTGCGTGCCGCCGGCTACCCGCTGGTCGCCGGCTGCTACGCGCTGCTCGTGTTCGCCTTCAGTTACGGCGTCCGGGCCCAGCGCTATGATCTGGCGAAAATCCACGCCATGCCCGAGCGCAGCATCGTACTCGACCGCCTCGGCGAGGAACTCGGCCGCATCCACGGCGAGAAGCGCTCGGTCGTCCCGCTCGATCAAGTCGCGCCGAATTTCCGCAAGGCGATCCTCGCCCGCGAGGATCGCCGTTTTTACAGGCACCAGGCCATCGACCCGATCGGCATCCTCCGCGCCGCGCTGGCCAATGCCCGCGGCAAACGCCAGGGCGCTTCCACCATCACCCAACAACTCGCCTCCGATGTGTTCCAACTCAAGGAGGGCGAAAAACGCCACGACATCCTCCGCCAAGCCAACCGTAAGTTGTTAGAAATCGCGATCGCCTGGCGTATCGAGGCGAGCCTGCCCAAGGATGCCATTCTCGAAGCCTACATCAACCAAATCAACTGGGGCCGCCAAATCCGCGGCATCGGCGAAGCGTCCCGCATTTACTTTGAGAAACACCCGTCCGAACTCACCCTTTCGGAAGCCGCCATGCTCGCCGGCATCGTCCGCGCGCCGGATGCCTTCAACCCGTTCAGCTCGCTCGCGGCTGCCATCCGCGAGCGCGACAGCACGCTGGATCGCATGGTCGATGCCGAGGCGATCCCCCGCGAGGAGGCCGAGGCGGCGAAGAAGGAAGCCATCGAGTTGCGGCCGAAATGGCGGCGGGAAACCCAGGAGTCCTATGCGATGGATGCGATCCGGCGCGATCTGGAAATCATCCTCGAAAAGGAAAACATCGAACTCGGCGGACTGACCATCACCACCACCATCGACTTGCGGATTCAGCAGCGCGGTGAAGAAGCGCTCGACAAGAAGCTGCGCGAAGTCGAACGCATCCCCGGCTACCCGCATCAAACCCGCACCGCCTGGCGCGCCCTGCCCGAGGACAAGCGCGAGGAACCCACCTATCTCCAGGGGGCCGCGGTCGTGGTCGAAAACCACACGGGCGCGGTGCTTGCCGTGATTGGCGGGCGCGATGCCAACGAAAGCAAATACAACCGTGCCATCCAGAGTCGCCGCCAATTCGGTTCGCTGTTCAAGCCCTTCGTTTATCTCGCCGCCTTCGACGTCGGCCTGCGCCCGGACACCAGCATCAGCGACGGCCCCATCCAGCCCGGTGAAATCAAGGGCGCGGGCACCTGGCGCCCCCACAACTCGGACGGCAAATTCGGCGGCATGGAGCCCGCTTCGTTCGGCCTCATCCACTCTCGCAACACCATGTCCGTGCGCGTCGGCAACCTCGCCGGCCTGGCCCGCGTCGCCGATGTCGCCAAAAACGCCGGCTTCAGCACCCCCATGCCGCGAAACCCCGCCGCCTTTCTCGGCGCCTGGGAAGTCTCACCATGGGAAATCGCCACCGCCTATAGCATCTTCCCTAACAATGGCACCCGCTTCTGTCCCTATCTCATCTCCGAAATCAAGGACAAGAAGAACAACGTCCTCTACTCCTCCCTGCCCCTGCAGTACCCCGCCGCCAAAGCCGGCTCCGCCTGGTCGATTTCCCGCGTTCTAACCGAAGTGACCGCCCGCGGCACCGCCGCCGGCGTCACCCGCCTCGGCTTCGACGCCCCCTGCGGCGGCAAGACCGGCACCACCAACGATTTCAAGGACGCCTGGTTCGCCGGCTTCACCTCCAATCTAACATGCACGGTGTGGGTCGGCTTCGACACCCCGAAAAAGACCATCCAGGGCGGTTACGGCGCCACCCTCGCGCTGCCGGTCTGGGTCGATATGATGAAGACCGCCGACCGCCTCGGGTACAAGGCCGGCAAACTCAACAGCAACGTGGCGCTTGTCGATGTCAACCTCTGCCGCCTCTCCGGCAAACGCGCCACCGCCGGCTGCGCGGAGGCCGGCACCGCTTACATCGATCACGTCCCGAGCGACACCCTGTTGCCGGAAAACGACTTCTGTCCGCTCCACCCGGCACGCGCTCTGGCGGTCGATGAAACCACGCTTCATCCCGACGTCGCGCAACTGACTCCGCCGCGTGCCGCTCCCGTCCAGGAACCACCCAAGCCACGCGGCACGCTCCCGCCCGAAGACGAAGGCGTGCCTCCCCATGCCGTCCTGGTCGAAGAAGACGAACCCGAACCGCCCCGCGCCGTTCCCGTGCACGAGTGAACCGCCACCGCCCCGCTCCGCAACCCTTTGGCAACGAAAGGAGCCTCAGACATCCTGAACTCGGGGGAAAATGGATGAGACCTTGTGAAGAAGGGCGGCGGGCAGGATGCCCGCGCCACCGTGGTCCGGGCATCCTGCCCGGAGTCAAATGGTCTCACGTGGTTTCCCGGCTGAATGCCAATATCCGGCTGAGTTCAGGATGTCTGAGCCTCCCCTTCTTTCACTCTGCCCGAACCGCGGTCGCAATTCGATGCGGTGTTCATCGCCAACGGCGCCGGTCCGCCGGTGTTCATGAACCTGTCCGGCGAAAACCTCTGCGTCATCTCACTCACTCCCACGTGCCTCGGCGCTACACGGCGAGCGGGATGACTTGGGATTGAATGGCGTCGCCGGATCCGGCGCGGGCTTTGCGCAGGTCGAATTCCTGCTGCAAGCCAAGCCAAAACTCCGCACTCGTGCCAAAATAGCGACTCAGGCGCAACGCGGTGTCCGGACTGATCGCCCGTCGGGCATGCACGATGGCGGTCACCCGGCTGTGCGGAATCCGCAGATCGAGCGCCAGACGGTATTGGGTGATTCCCAGCGGTTGCAGAAACTCTTCTTGGAGAATCTCACCGGGATGGGGAAAATGCAGTGCTGGTGATGGTCTTGACATATTTGGCTAATGATAATCGGTGATTTCCACATCATAGGCATCGCCATCCTTCCAGCGAAAGCAGATGCGCCATTGTTGGTTGATGCGAATACTGAATCGTCCGCTGCGGTCACCTTTGAGGGCTTCCAAACGATTTGCGGGCGGAATCCTCAAATCATCCAAGTCAACTGCCTGACTCATCATCGCGAGCTTGTTCAGGGCTCTCTGTTGAATCGTGATGGGCAAGCGTCTTGAGTGCTTTTCGTTCCAAATCCTCTCGGTCTCCTTGTCAGCGAAACTCTTCAGCACAGCCCCACTCTAGGATATTTCCGTTTGACGTCAATAGCGAATCTTGAAATCATTGCCAGTCCGGTCCAGATCAAAGGAGGCTCCAATTGAAGACTTTGCCCATTTTGGCCCAGAAGCCCGATGTTGAGGACCGCCGACCGCCTCGGCTACAAGGCCGGCCCCGCGCCGTTCCCGTGCACGAGTGACGCTGCAGCCAGGCGCTCCAACCCGAGGTTGCCGCGGCGCACGGCACTACCGAACCCTAGGGTCCGGGCGGGGCCGCGTTGTTCGGCTCGTCGAGTTGATATTGCTTGGCGAGTGTCAGGGCGGCGGTGCGGATGAAGCCGTCCTGCTTGAGGAGACGGGGCAGCTCGGCGGTTAGAGCGGGCTTGATCTCGGCGGCGGAGCGCTTGGCCAGTGGCCGCCAGTGGCCGGTCAATTGATCGACCGGCGGCGGTGACACCCAGAGGGCCAGCAGGCGCAGCGATTCCTTTTGAACCTCGATGGGAATGGCGGGATCGCCGACGATCTTGAGAAGGCGAGCGGCGTTGAGGGCGGTGCCGACGCGGAAGCCGTTGTGGATGAGCCGGCGCAACATGAAAGGTTGCCACGGGCGGGCTGCCAGATCGTCGAGCAGAAAACCCAGCGAAGTGCGGACTGGATCAAGCGAGAGGTCGGTTACGGCGCGGATCGCTTCGTCGGCCACCTTGGAATCGGGATCATTGATGAAGGCGGCTGCGGCCGGATCGTTCATGCGGCGCAAGGCGACGGTCGCGGCCATGCGCACGGCGGGCGAGGCGTGGGTTTCGAGGCCGGCGAGCATGCCCGGTTGGGTCACCAGGTGTTGCAAGGCGAACGCGCCGGCATGGCGCAAATAGGGGTCGCGGTTGTCATTTTTCTCGAGAAAATCGCAGATCGGGCCATAGAAGCCGAGGGCTTTGAGTTTGCCGATGGAGATGGCGGCAAAGAAGCGGACGCGCGGGGACTCGTCGAAGAGCAGGGCGGCAAGGGGCAGGCCTTCGGCGGCAATGAAGGTGGTGGGCTGCGTCGTGCCAGCGGCCTTGCCGGGCTTGGGCGGCAGGGAGAATTGGTTCTGGGCGTCGCCGATGGCACGGACAACCTGGGCGCGGATTTCGGCATCCGGATCCTTGAGCAGTCCCGCCAGTTTTTGTCCGGCAGCGAGGCGGAATTTGTTGTCGGGAATATCGCCAAAGCCGTCGCCGGTCGCCGCGGGCGAGCCAGCCCCGCGCCGAGCGAGGATGCCGATGCCCCAAACGCCGTGAATGCGCTCCATGAGATCGGTCGCGGCGCTGGCGGCGGAAAACCGTTCCAGCGCGTCGGGCTTGCGGGTGAGGGCGATTTGGGCACGCAGGCGGATACGGGCGTCCGGATGCCTGAGTAACTTGGCCAAGTCTGCGGAGTCGCGTTGCGTGAAGCCCTCGCGGATGAGTTTGGCGGTGTCGGCGGCTTCGCTGGCACGCCAGGTGTTGGTTCCAGCGGCGAGGGAATACAGGGGCTTGTCGCCCTCGGCGGTGATGAAGAGCCGCCCGTCCCAGGAGTATTCCGCGGCGGTGACGGAGATCCCTCGCAGCAGTGGCCGGGAGTCGCTCACCTGCATGCCTGCGCCAGCGGGTTTCATGGCAAAGGAATCGATGCCGGACCGCGCGGAGTCACTGGCTTGTTCGCAGAGCAGGAGGCGGCCGGCTTCGGTTTCGAGGAAGCCGGTGCCGGGATGGGCGCACAAGCCCGCCGCATTCATTGTTAGATTGGCGGTGGGCGGGACGATATAAGCGGGTTGGAGTTCATGCCGGACTTCCCACATGTGTTCAACCATCCAAGGGCTGGGCGGTGCCTCGAGCAGGCCGATCTGGCGGTGGAAGTCGAGCAGCGCCTGTTCCTCCATTTGCCAGCCGGAGTCGCCCCCCTCGACCAGATAGACGAGGCGGGGCTGATCGCCCGGGCCGGCGTTGCCATCCACGGTAAAGGGATTGCCAAGGGCATCGAAGGCGACACCCGCGGGATTGCGCAAGCCGCTGTGAAACACCTCGAAGCCCGTGCCATCGGCCTCGATGCGGAACGCGCAACCTTGGCTCGGATAGGCAACGGTTTTGCCTTCTCTGGTGGTGAGGGTCAGGCCGCAATCGCCGAGGGTACCGTAGATCCGGCCGTCCGGGCCGAGGGTGAGGCCGCGCAGGCCATGACCGGGCAGGGAAATCCGCACGCCGAATCCCTCCTGCAGCGCCTTGCGCTCGTCGGCCACGCCGTCCCCTTTGGCATCGCGGAGCCGCCACAGCTTGGGAATGCAGGCAACATAGACGCCGCCCTGATAGACCATCACTCCGCCCGCCGTGCCATCCAGCGGCGCATCGAAGCCATCGGCAAACACCTTGGATTGTTCAAACACGCCGTCGCCATCCACATCCGCCAGCCGCCGCACCCGCTCGGATTTTTCCGTTAGATGAGGCGGCGGGATTTGTTCCTTCCATTTTTCATAAAGGGAGAGGCGGTCGGCAGTGGTCCGGGCTGCCAGATCGTCCGGATACCAATCGCGGTGCTGGCGATCATCCTCCACGCCATGGGCGACACGGTGGCTTTCGGTGATAAAGATGCGGCCTTCGTCATCAAAGGCCAGGGCGGTGGGGGACTCGACGCCCTGCGCCTTGGTAGTGGCGGCGCACTTGAGGGTGGTCCCGGCGGGAATCTCAATGCCAGCGGAGTTTTCGGCCGTGACGAGTGCCGGCACTGGCGCTGCCGTGGCGAGGGCACCGCCTAACACAAAGGCGACAAGCGAAGGACGGACAACGCGCGACATGGGGTGGCTATACGAATTGCGATGCCGCCGTCTTTCCGCCTCAGGGGACTTCGGATAGATTCCGCACGCGGGGCGTGCCGGTGACGGGGTCCGGCAGCACCAGCACAAACGAGCGTGCCTGCGGGTCGAGCGGCCACATTGTGGAATTGAACGTCAGCCACCCGTTGCCGACCTTGTTGGCCATTTCCACTTCGACCCGCTTGTCGGCGGGGGCGGGCCGCGGCGGTCGCAAATACTCCGAGTGCCCCGGCTTGACCGTCGCCACCTGCTTGCCAAAACGAACCGCAATGTCCTCGGTCGTCGCGTTGATGAGAAAGCGCTCGCCCGGGCCGATCTTGCCGATGGCGTCGGGAATCGGAAAGATGACAAAAGCACCGTCCGAGGTGGGCAGAATCAAGAGCAGGAAGCGGGCCCCTTCGCTATCCGGCAGGTTGAATGGAGCCGGGGTTTTGAAGGCTTTGGAACTGGCCAGGTAGCTACCGGGCGGCAAGGCGACCGGCGTGGAGAACTGGTTCTTGCGGGCCACCAAGACGCGTTTCTCGTGGGGTTCGGTCTTGCCATCGGCTTTGGCATCGGCCGCAGTGATGTCGAAGCTGACGGTGGACGTGGGGAGGTCAAAGGCGAGGGTGCGGACGGGAATGGCTGTGAGGGGCATCACGGCTGCTCCGGCGACGAGGGCGGATATCAGGATGGAGTGGCGCATGGGGAAAGCAGAAAAGTGGCTTCAGTCTTGGGGGCCGTCGAGCCAGCGGAATGAGATCCACTGATAGCGCCGTCCGAATCGCAGGTTGAGCGGTTTTTTGGCAGGCGCGACATCCGCGGCCTCGGTGACGTCCATGTAGCTCGGGACGCGCTGTACCACGGCCTCGCACCAAGCGCTGGCGAGCACCTTGCCTTGAGCGTCGCGGGATTCCCCGTAACCCCGGATGCGGAACGTGTCACCTCGGGCGACAATCATCGGACCCAGCGGATCCAACAGGTCCGCTTGCATCAGCCAGCCGGGACAGCCCGCTGCGGTATTGAGCGCGCTGGCCTTCGGAAAAGCCATGGTGGCGCCGTCCGGGGAACTCATGCCCGCCTTGCCACCGGCAGCGGCGATGTCATTTATCCCGCTGGCATCAATGGCTGCCTGCAGCGCGCCGCATATGGCGAGGTCGGGGTCGGTGGTCAGGCGGCGGTTGATGAATTCCGATAGATTGAGGAACGGGCCGCGCTTGCGGACTTGGGTGACGATCTCCTTGGCCAGGGTGCCGAGCTTTTCGTCGGTGATGTCGCGATAGCCGCAGTAGTGGCTCGAATATCCGTTAGATCCGGCGTCCGCCGCGCCGTCGAGCACCGTCTCGGTGCGCGAGAAGACGGTGCCGGATCCCGCCACTTTCTGGCCCTGAGTGCCGCCGGATTTGGCCAAGCGGTTGAGGGAGGCCTTGCGGGTGGAGGCGAGGAAGGCGTGCCAGGCATCCTCCGAGGTTGAGTTGATGTTGAAGCCGCCATCAAGCAGCAGATTGGCGGCGATCTTGCGGTAGGCGTCTATGGCGATGGCGCCGCTTGTGGCCGAGGTGAAACTGCGCTTGCTGATGTCCTTGGGAGTCTCGCCGCCCAACCAAGGGCTGAAGCGTGAATTGATGAGCTTGGCACTGCCGTCCAGAAACGTGCTCCAGGTCTCCGCCATCGACTTGGCCTTGCCAAAAGTCACCGCGTTGCGGGGTGCCAGCGACGAGAGGAAATACTTGTCCCACAGCACCTCATTGCCAAGGTAGCGATGGTCGAGCATGTTGCCCTTGGAGGAGACATCCGGCGGCACCAGCGGATGGGCGTAGGAGTTGCCGATCGATTGGTCGGCATAGGGCGGGTTGGGGGTGCTGTTGAAGTCCCAGTAGGTGGCCCGCAAGGTCGATGCGCCATCCCCAACCCCGGCATGGCGAAACTGCGCCAGCGAGGTGAGCGGCACCGTCGGGATCGAGGCGAACAGGAAATGCGTCTGGCCGGTGGCCGGACCGCGACCCGAGCCGACATAGCCGTGATTGGGACCGTTCTGGCTGTTAGACAGGGTCACCTGGATGATGTCGCTGTCGAACCCCGTTACCGGTTCAACCTTGTATTCCAGCCGCTCGTTGGCGAACTGACCGATGTCGTTGGTGAGTTTGGACGACAGCCGGGTGGTACCGGTGTTGAGGTAGGCGGGAATCGGCGTCACCGAGTCCAGAGCGGTTTTGGTCTCCATGATGAAGGCCCCGAACGGTTGTTTGCGCCCGACAACGTCCTTGAGCGAGACGGAGGGCACGTCAGTGGCGGGTACCGCCTTCATTTGTTTGAGAAAGGGCGCATCGGATCTGGAGAGGATTTCGCCGCGGTGCTCGTAGTATGGCCAACCGAGGTTTGAGTCCTTGATCCAAAAGTCGATATACTGCGAGTTGGGGACACTGTCGCCGCCACCCGCATCGTTCGGTTGGTCCGGAAGCAATCCGATGGAAATCTTTTCGCTGCCGTTGCCGGTGACTTGCGGGAAGTCTTTCGTCAGACTGTCGTCAAAAAAGGCTCCGGGCCAGAATTCGACGGCACCGTTGCCACCCTTCTTGAGGGAGAAGACCACCGTCTCGCCGGGGCCCATGGAGAACTGGCGGTCGCCGACCGGATTGTTGAACATTTCCTCGAACCAGTGGTAGGTTCCGAAGAGGTCATCAAGGCCTAACTGGGAGCCAACCGCGGTGCCGTTGACCCGACAGTCGAATTTCATGGGCAGGCCCGAGCTGAGCTTCGCGAAGAATTTGGTGTTCACCGGAAAGTGGATCCGCGCGTCGAAGGGATTCCACAGGGTGACAAAAATATCGGTGGCAATTTGCAGCGCGTATGGTTTCTGGTTGGCAGCATCAGAATCCTTCGTTGCGGTATAGGAAAACACGTAGATGATTTTCGCCATGCGCGGATAGCGGAAACCCCCCGCCTCGTCACCGAAGCTCACATAGTTGTCCGCATCGTGCCAATCGATGAGCGGCGCCTTGGGTTGCACGCGCGGCTCGCCGCCGGAGAACGTGATATCCTTGTAGAGGTTGTAGTAGGCATATAGGTGGTTCCAGCGGGCACCCATGGCAATCGCCGGACTGCCGTAAAGATACACCTTGGCATTGCTTGCGCTGCCGTTGCCCGTCCATTGGCCGAAAATGGGCACGAAATTCTCCTTATCGTCAAAAGTCTTCTTGGGCAGCTCGAACAGGGCGTTCAAATCCTGTTTCAGCCCCCCGTTGCGAACGTCGGTCAGGAGCGATTGTGAGTAGGTGGTGAATTGCCGCCCCTGGCGGTCCGGCCACTTCTTGGCGGCGAGCGCCAAGTTACCCGGCGTGACCAGTCCTGGCGCATTCTTGGCGGTGGCGGTAAACCCGACCACGCCGGTGGCGACCTCGGGCCCGAGCCGGGGAGCGGCATGGCGGGCCACGGACATCTCGCCGGTAGAGGCGCTCTCGGTCTGCGCAATGTCCGCGCGAGCCTTGAGCGATTCATCGTCCGTCCACCACCCCAGCCACCCGTGGTCGGGAGTCTCCAGCAGCGGAACGCTCACATCCGGCAACCCGTCGGCTTTGCGGATGACGGTGCTTTCTCCCGCGACCGGCTCGAGTGCGCTCCCCTGCGGCAGCGGCTGTTTGTCCGCATTGGTCACCAACCATTCGACGAAAAAGTCGGAGCGTCCGGGCTTGTAAACCTTGGGAGTCGTCGCGTTGGAACGCCACACCCCGCGCCATCCGGCGTTGGCCACCACACTGGCCTTGTCCGAGGCGAGCATGTCAGCCGGCGCCGTGATCCGCGTGTCCAGCCCAGTCTGCCGCTGCAATTGGTCGAAGGCCAAGGCCAGCGCCAGGCGCGCGTTCGCCCGCGCCTGCCCCAGCGGCGCGGCTTCCCCGGCGCTGCGCAAGCTCACCGACGACAGCGATAACAGCCCGACCACGAGCAACGTCAGCAACACCATCAGTGCCAAGGTGATGACCAGCGCAAAGCCGGCGCGGGCACCCTGTGGAAGACGGATTGATGGTCGTTTCATGGGAAAATCTGTAATTGCACCGTAAATACGAATGCGCTTTCGTCAAGAAGATACCTCGCTGCCCGGCAAAGGGAAAGTGACGTGTCGCGTTTGTCCGATGTACAACGATTGGATATCTCAATCAGGGTGCTTTTTCCGCGGGGACGAGGGAGCGGTCCGCCAGGCTGCGGACGCGCGGTCGACCGGTGTTGGGATCCGGATAGATCATCACGATCGAGCGCGAGTTCGGCGAGAGTGGCCAATAGGTCGAGCTGAAGGCGAGCCAACGGCCGTCGATCTGTCGAAGCATCTCCACCTCGATGCGGTTCTCCGGCATCGGCGGTGGCGGCAGGTGGTAGTAGGCGGAGCGTCCGGGTTTCAACAGATTCTTCTGGGTGTGGATGCGGATCGCGAGATCCTCGGTGGTGGCATTCACGACGAAACGGTCACCCTTTTTGAAATGGGTCGAGTCATCCGCAACCGGCAGGATGTGGCAGCCGCCGTCGCTTTTCGGCAACACCAGTAACAGGTAACTGCCAGAGCTGTTTTCGGGCAGCACAAACTTGGTTGGCAGCTTGAACGCGGTGGACCCCGCCACATAGACCCCCGGTGCCAGTGTGGCGGAT
>Ga0118677_10004328_pt1 | contig 25968 bp, 19 predicted proteins | sample AliMusrvi5mmetaG_FD_86154 | JGI IMG/M metagenome (GOLD analysis project Ga0118677, IMG submission 86154)
ATTTCCTTTAACATCGCGCGCGGTGAGACCGTGGGCATTGTCGGTCGCAACGGCTGCGGCAAGTCGACGCTCTTGCAATTGATCTGTGGCACGCTGAGTCCCAGCGAGGGGCAGGTCGATGTTTGTGGCCGCACGGCCGCGTTGTTGGAACTGGGAGCGGGTTTCAGTGGCGAATTCACCGGCCGCGAGAATGTTTATACCTACGCCGCGATCCTCGGCCTTTCGCCCCGCGAGATCGATGCCCGCTACCCGGCGATCGTCGATTTTGCCGAGCTGGCCGATTTCATGGACCGCCCGGTGAAGACGTATTCCAGCGGCATGTACGTGCGATTGGCGTTTGCCGTGGCGATCAGTGTCGAGCCGGACATCCTGGTGATTGACGAGGCCCTTTCGGTGGGCGACGAGGCATTCCAACGGAAATGCTTTGCGCGGATCGAGGCCATTCAGCAGCGCGGCGGCACGATCCTGTTCGTCTCGCACGACGCCGGAGCGATGGTCCGCTTCTGCAATCGCACCATCCTGCTGGACCGCGGCGAGTTGCTCTCGATTGGTAAGCCGAAGGCCGTGATCGCTGCCTATCACAAGCTTCTTTACTCGCCGCCAAACCGCGCGTCAGCCGTTCGCGAGGAGATTCTCGCCGGCCGCGTCACGGGAACCTCCCTCGCTTCGCCGATGTCCGCCGTGCAAGCGGCAGATGCCGAGACGCTCTCACCACGCTACGACGAGGGGTTGAAATCGGCCAGCCGGGTTGATTACGAGCGGCGCGGAGTGGAAATCCTCAATCCGCGGATTGAAACCCGCGATGGCCGGCAGGTCAACGTCCTCGTGCCCCACGAAGAATATGTCGTGCGATACAGCGTGCGGTTCGATCGCGAGGCGATAGGCGTCGAGTGGGGTACTCTGCTGAAAACCTTGCAAGGCGCCGAGTTGAGCGGAATCGTCATCTCGGAACCACGCGACAGGCTGCTGACGGCTGGCTCCCTGGTCGAGGTTGCCTTCCGTTGGCGCTGTCTTCTGCGGCCCGGTGTCTATTTTGCGAATGCCGGAGTCCTGGGGACCGTCGACGGCGAGTCGGGCTACCTGCACCGCATCGTCGACGCCGTGATGTTCCGCGTACAGAGTGGGCGAACCTGCGCCACGGCCGGCCCCCTCGACCTGTTCACCGCGGGGCAGGCGGCCTCTCTATAAGATATTATCGCAGCGCGTCCAGCGGCTTCAACCTCACGGCGGAGATTGCCGGCAGCAGGCCGCCGATGGCGCCCATCAACAGTGCAAGGAACATTCCGGCTGCCCAGATGTTGGCGTCGACAACCAGCGATAGGACGACGAATTTTCCGCCGGCCCCGCCGCCCAGCACGCTATTGGCCGTGGCGCCGTTGGCCAGTGAACCCATCGCGCAGCCGAGCAGTCCGCCGATCAAGGCGATGACCAACGATTCGAGCAGGAACGATACGAGGATTTGTCGCCGGGAGTAGCCGAGAATGCGCAAGACGCCGATATCCTTGATGCGATTGCTGATGGCGGCAAACATCGTATTCATCACGCCAAACATTCCGCCCACCGCCATCACCACGGTCACGAATATAATGGCGTAGAGGAATTGCTTGCTCGTTTCGGAGAGGCTGGCGTAGTATTCCTTCTCGACGCGGGCCACGACGGAACTTTCCTTGTATTTCTCCTTGAAATAATCGCGGAGTTGTGCGGCCGCCTGGGCGTCGGCCGTGCGGAGCACAAGCGTGGTGATCGCGCTCTTGCCGAAAAGCGGAGCGACCACATCCTGCTTGCCCCAAATCTCGGAATTATACGTTGAGCCGGATGATTTCATGATTCCCGTGACGATGCAAGTCCGCCGCCCCAGGAGAAACTGATCGCCGATATCGAGGCGTCCCATATTCTTGGCGGAGGCCGTTTCCTCGGAGGAGCGGTCGGCAGCCAATTCTCGGGCGACGCCTTCACCGAGCACGACCTGGATCAGGCTGGCCGCCTTGGTGCTTCCATCGGGATGTTCCTGGGTGCCGGCCTGGGAGAACCATTTTCCCTCGCCGAGCAATTGGATGTTGTGAACGCGCGCCGCCATGCCAGCATCGACGATGCCGCGGACCTGAAGAAATCGGCCCTTCGGTCGGCCGGGTTTAGGGTGGAGGGCCGGTTGATTGACAATCAGGTAGGTCTCGCGACTGGCCACAGCGCGCTTGGCCGCCGGGTCGCGAAGGACTTGCGGCAGGCTTTCCATCTTGGCCGCGTCGCCCACATCGACGTTGCTGAACGCCTCGTCGTCGGCACCTTCGGAAAGGACCATGACGTTTGCCGGTTCACCGGTGTCTTCCGTCATGCGCTTCATGCCCGTGGTAAAGGCCAGCATGACCACCATCAGGCTAATCACGAGGACAAAGGCCAGAACGGTCAGGAGTGTTGTCAGCCAGCGGACCGTGAGATTGCGCAAGGTGTAGCTCAGCGGCACGCGATTGACCAGCAACAGCAGAACCACGAGAGCAGCGGAGATTTCCAGGAGTATCCAGAGCATGAATGTGTTCCTCAGCCGTGCTTTTCCAGCAGGAAAAGGAATTCGCGATTGGGTTTTTCCGAATCACGAATCCAGTCGTTGGTCCATTTCATTTCAGCCATGACATTTCGCCTATAATCAACTTCTACAACCTCGATCAGATTACCGTTTTTCTGGAGAACATTGTTTAACTCGTCCGCGGTGGCTCGACCACCGGAACTGTAGGACAGAATAATCCACCGTGCTTGGGTGTTTTTAATGAGTCGCTCGATCGCCTCAAGGGCAATGAATCGGTCTGTTGATGGATTGCGACGAAAATCCTCAAAGACCGAAGAGGCAATCCTGTCCGACGTATCTTTTCGGCGAAGCGCCTTGCCGAACAGTTCGGGCTGGTCGTTCTGGATGATCGTCGTCCATACATGGTAATAGGACGCATACCGTACCCGAGAGGGAGGCATTTTTTCGTTGTTCGATCCGTAAGGTGGATCGAAGTATGCCAAGTCAACCGCACCCACCTTGGATGACAACACGTCCTGTCGCAAGACTTGATGGTCCTCCGTGTTGACGAAAACGCGTGGAACTTCAAGTCGCAGTTTATTGAAGGAGCGTGGCGACCAGTCCTTCAGGTAGGAAACGAAATGACCAAGAGTACTGTCAACCCGGTCCAAGGCAAGAATTAGGCTGGTTAATGCAACAGCTTTCTCGATTTCCGAAAGCGAAAGGTGATCGATCTCTTCGCGAATGGCGTCCAGTTTTTGGGTATTATGCGCCTGCCAAGGCTTCTTGAGCGACGCATCACGAGGCGTCTTGCCGTTAGGGCCAGCACCGTAGTGCTGCGTAAACCAACCGTCTTTCGGCCTTTGGCTGTTGAGGTGCTCGATCAGGCTGGCATAAGCCGTTCGTTCAGCGCGATTCAAGAGGTAGCACCTGCCGAAGACCTCCGACCAAACAGCAATATCGTTGCAAGTCACCCGATATCCGCGCTTGGCGAACGCCTGCGAAACCCGCGTTGTACCAGCAAACCCGTCCAGGACCGTCTTCGCTCCGGTTCGTGCCGCGAGCTCAAGGATTTTTGGCAGCAGTTTCAGCTTGGAACCGGCGTACTTGATGCCTTCCGTTGACGGGGGATCAACTAGGCAGCCGCCAAAGAGTGACATTTGATCCGTCATTTGATCAGTCCGGCGCGTTTCCTGAGTAGGGCTATGTCTTCCTTTATTTTCTCAAGCGCGGAAGAGTGTCCCGCCTCGGAAGATACGAGCGCGTGTGAAAACAGGGCGACCAGCACTTTGTTGTGGGAGTAATCGATCCAGCCGCCTGTAAGGCTGTCGAAATACTTCAATCCATTCTTGGTGTGCGTCCAGAGACCACGTTGCAGAGCATTGGCGGCGGCGTCGCCATATCGGACCTCGCACACGTAATCGTCTCCCGCGTCATAGAATTTGTAAACTGGGTGCTTTCTTCCTCGCCCTGCGGACTGGCGTGCGATGCGAACGGTTGCTTCCTTCGCCCGTATCGAGTCGAAGACCAAAATGTTGCAGCGTTGAGATTTTTCGTTGTAAATGAGCGGGAGTATGTTGATATTCGTAAACGCGGCAAAGGCAGGGTCAGCAAAAATCGTTTTCACCTTGCTGGGCTTATTGATTTCCTCACCTTCTCGCTGTAATCGCCGAAACATCGAGCAGGTTTTGTCGGTGGACAGTTGGAGCGGGCCATCTCCGTAAGCTTTTAGGCTGACCGGAAACTCGTCGCTGGTAATTTCGTTGATGATCTTGATGTCTTCTTCCCGTGATTTCGCGCGGTAAAGATCCTTTCCGACATGAACTGAGCGAAAGTCATACATGTATTGATTGATGAATTCAGCGATAGCGATTTCGGCTAGGTCGCCGTGCGTTTTGTTCCCGATCAGACGCATCGTGAAGATGTTACTCAGCGTTGTCGTTATGAGCTCTGGATGCTTGCGGAAGAGTAGCTTCAAGCGATTTGTGAAGTCCTTGTACATTTTCGCTGTGTCCATTGGCATGAATGTTTTCCTCAGCCCACCTTCGCAAAGACTTCGGCCGGTTTGACGCGGGAGGCAAACCAGGCTGGGACGAGGCTACCGGCCAGGGCGGCGCCGGCGCCGACCGCCGCGCCCCACCCGATGGCGTTGACCGGAATGAAGAAACTATCGAAGAAGGCGATCGGGAACTTTACTCCGCCAAGCCCCCAATTGATCACGGCATAGGTTGCCCCCGCGCTGGCTAGGCCGGCCAACAGGCCGAGCAAAACCGATTCACCCAGCACCAAGAGCACGATCTGACCAGGGCGGAAGCCGAGCACCTTCATCACGGCCAGTTCGGTCCGCCGCTCGCGGACGCTGATGCTGATGGCGTTGGCTAGCACCAGGGCCAGCGTGATGATGCAGGCCGGCGCCAGCAGCCAGCGCATGCCCTTGAGCAAGTCGCGATAAGCTTCCATGAACGACCCGATGCCGGAAGAGGCGGTCTCGATCTTGACCTCGGGATCCTTGAAGTCAGGGGAACTCGTGATCTGGTCGACAATGCGGTTGTAAGCGTCTTTGTTCGGCACCTTCAGCCAGAAGAGGCTCAGGTTGCGCTCCGCCAGCACGTGTGGCCGGTTGCCGTGCGACGGGGGATAGGCGTCGATCGTGTCGAGGTAATAGCCTTGGTTGAATGCGGTGAAGTTGTCGTAGCGCCCCGGCGGAAATACGCCCACAATCTCAAACTCGAAATCCAGGCCCGTGAAGCTCGCAATACCCGTCAGCTTGAAGCGGCGGCCGATGGGGTTTTGCAGCGTGCTGTCGCTAGCGTTGCCGATGATGGCATTCAGATTCTTCAAGTGGTCGCGTCCGAGGATGATGCCGTCTCGCTTGGCTTTCAAGCGGTCCACGGCAGCACGCATATCCGCTTCCTGGCTCGCGGGCAGGTTTTCCAACCCGTCCATCATGGTCAGCAGTTTGTCGGGATTGCAGGCCAGGCCGAACATGGTATTGCGAAAATCGCGGTTCTCCTTGTCGAGCGTGCCGACAAAGAACCGCCAGGCCATGGAATCGGTGGGGTGGACGTCCTCCGGATGGTTCTCTCGGGCGGCGCCTTCGGCCAGGGCACGTTCGTACTTAAACGGCATGCGGCTGGGCATCGACCAGCGCTCGGTCACGATGGCCTTGAAGTCCTTGCTCTTTTCCTCGGTGGCCCGGTCGATGAAATACAGGATCGACCAGACGAGCGTGACGACCAGCACGAGGACCATCGTTCCCAGTGCGGTGAGCAGTGAGCGGAGCAGGTTCCGTCCGACGTTTTTGAAAATCAAGAGCAGATACTTCATGCGATTCGGTTCCTTGCATCCATCACGCCACCACGACCTGCTCGACGAGCTGGCCCTTTTCGAGATGCAGGATACGATCGGCATGGCGGGCCGCGCGGGGGTCGTGCGTGACCATGAGGATCGTCTTCTGTAGGGCCTTGCGAAGCTCGACCAGCAGATCGAGGATCTCCTCGGCGCTCTTGGAGTCGAGGTCGCCGGTCGGCTCGTCGGCCACGATCAGGGCCGGATCGGTGACGATCGCCCGGGCAATGCCCACCCGCTGCTGCTGCCCGCCGGAGAGCTGCCCCGGGCGATGGCGGATGCGGTCGGAAAGCCCGACCAAGTCCAGCGCCGTCATCACCTGCTGCCGCCGCTGGGTGGACGAAAGCCCCAGGAGCAACAGCGGCAACTCGACATTCTCATAAGCCGAAAGGACTGGCAATAGATGATAGAACTGAAAGATAAATCCGACGTGCCTGGTCCGCCAGTGCGCCAAGCGGCTCTCCGACATCTCCGAAATCAACTCCTGCTGGACCCAAATCTTCCCTTCGCTGGGCGTATCGATGCCGGCAATCAGGTTCAGGAGCGTCGTCTTGCCCGAACCGCTTGGCCCCATCAGCCCCAAGAACTCGCCCTCGGGAACTTCCAGCGTGAGATCCTGGAGGACATCGACGCGCTCGCTGCCGCGTCGAAAGAATTTGTGAACGTGCTCAACACGAACGATGGGAGTATCGGAATGCGTCATGAGGCGGGCGACTTGGGTAGGTTTGCTTATTTTGGATCAGCCACTGGCGGCTTCGTTCTGTCTGCCTTCTCCGTCGAGTTCTTCGCGGATTTGTCTTCCGGCACCGAGGAATCGTTCAGGAATGAAACCATGGCGATCATGTCGGGTTTGAGATAAATACCTTCTTCGGCCTGCGGAACGGCAATTTTGACTCGGACGGGAATCGCCGCCTTGCTGCGATCGGCGACGGGCATCAATCGGGAAACCACTCCATCATAGACGCGGTCGGGATAGGCTTCGGTGCGGATTTTGCACTTTTGTCCGGGCGATACCTTGCTGATATCGCGCTCTTGGATCGTCAGTTCCACTTCCAGGTCGGAAAGGTCGGCCAGATCGCAAAGGCTGAAGGAGCCGTTCATGGCGATGGGGTTCACGAGATTGCCTTCCTCGGCATTCTTCTTCAAGATGGTGCCGCTGATCGGAGCGCGGACTTTGCAGTTCTCCAATCGCCAGCGGGCTTTGACTAGGTCGGCCTCGGCCTGTCGCACTTCCGCTTCCGCGGCGGCTACCTTCTTGCCTCGGGAATTTTCCAACAGTCCCAGAGCAAAATCCATGGAGCGAACTCGCTGATCGGCCGAGCGATACTTGCTTTCGGCCAGTTCGTATTCCAACTGGGAAAGGGCCTTCTGCTTCAAATAAAGATCTTTGCTGCGCTCGAAGTCGGACTTCAACTGCACCAACTCGGCCTTGGCCCGCTCGGACTCGGCCTTGGCCTGGCCGATTTCTTGCGGCCGCATGGCCTCGATTTCGGCCAACCGCTGCCGGGCCGCTTCCAAGGATGACTCGGAGTGGGCCAGGTCGGCCTTGTAATCAACGTCTTCCAACTCGGCCAAAATGGCGCCCTTCTTCACCCGGCGGCCTTCAAGGATATCGAGCTTGACAATCATCCCGCTGACTTTTGGACTGACGAGGATCCGCTGCACGGGCATGATGTAGCCCTTGGAATCCAAGGCGATATTGCCGGAGGACGCTGTCTGCGCTTCCGCGGGAGATGTTTCCTGTGACGCCGCGGTGTGCGCGTCTGGCAATCCACGTTGGAACAGCAAATAAACGAGCACTCCAACGACGACCGCTAGCACGACGACCAATGCCCAGGCGGATTTTGCGTTGCCGGCGCCGCGGGAGGGCTTCTGTTGTGGCAAGCGCAAAGACAAGACTCGCTGGCGAAGCGCAGCGGCGTCACCTCCGGAAGGCTCGGAATCTTTCAATGTGTCTTGCCGTGATTCGTGGACGCTCACTTGAAATTCCCATCCATCGTTGCCTCGCGAACTATCCGATTAGTTCCCGAGCCACAGACATCTACTACTTAGTTTCTGTTGCGGCCCACCCTACAAATTGGAACCTTCCGCAACAGAAACTACTTAAATGCTCATCTACCGTAAATTTTACCCTATGCCCTAGCGTGCTACAAGAGACGAATTGGTCGAGTCGATTCTTGACACTGTCGATTCTTGACTTGCCCCGGCCGCCATGACAGAATAGGCATTCACTGACGTTTTGCGATGTGGCCATCGCACCTTCGGCGGCAAAGAAGCATCTCGGCACACGGTAGAATTACAGAAACTTTCAGGAGATTTACCCATGACTCGATGTTCCACGAAGGCGATTTTGGCCGGTGCGGTGCTGATGGCCTGCATTTCTGCCGGCACTATCCCGCAAGCGAAAGGCCAAGGGAACCCGCCGGACGATCCCACCGGGATCTTGCGAAAGCCGATTCCCGACAAACTGGTGGTTCTCACGTTCGACGACGGCCCTGCCAGCCATGCGACGATTGTGGCGCCGATCTTGAAGTCCTTGGGATTTAACGGGTCGTTTTATGTCTGCGACTTTGATTCGTTCAAAACTCGCAAGGACTGGTACATGACCTGGCGGCAGATGAAAGAGCTGGACAGTAAAGGATTTGAAATCGGCAACCATACCGTGGGCCATGGGGGAGGTTTGAGTAATTATCTGGCTATGGAGGATGAGTTGTTTGCGAATAACGGGCCTAGGATGACGACCGTCTGCTGGCCTCTCTATGGGGTTGTCTGGGGTATTTGTCCGGATCTCGCCAAGAACGGCTATACCTTTGGTCGGGGCGGGCATGAGCGTTCTTATCGGCCGACGGTGGACAATCCTTTTGATGTACCCTCATTCACGATTCATGATCGCATTCCTGTCGAGACATTTATAAAACAAGCGCAACAGGCTTGCCAGGGCAGGGTGGTCGTATATTGCTTCCATGGCGTGCCGGACATGGAACATTCCAGTGTTGGGCTGGAGCCTCAGACCTTCAAGGCGATGATGCAGTATTTGAAGGACAATAACTACAAGTGCATCGCCATGCGCGACCTTGTTGAATATATCGATCCGGCAAAAGCTGCAAAACTGCCTCCCACGGCACAGGAGGTCAAAGCCGAAGTTCCCTTCATTGTCAACAAGGACAACAAGCCTTACGTTGCAGTTGCCGCCAAGGAGATTAAAACCCATCCCGCGCCGGTGAACGTGATGCCTGTTAGTTCGGCCAAGGAGATCCTGGATTTCGTGCTGCCGGGGAAGGCATCAGTTGCCATTTCCGAGACCAGGATTGGCGTGTATGTGCCGACAGCCACGGACGTCACGACTCTTGCGCCCACCTTTACGGTTTCGCCCTTTGCTAGTGCTCTTCCAGTTTCCGGCACGGCGAGGGATTTTAGCAAGCCGCAAACCTATGCCATCACCGCCCAGGATGGCTCCTCTCGGGTTGTTGCCGTGACCGTGGTCAAAAGCGACAAGCCGAACGCATTCGCATGGACCAAAGCTGAGGCCGGTAACTGGAGCGATGGATCGAAATGGACGAGCAACCTCGGCGCGGGCTCTGGCCCCACCGCAGCCGGCCAGTCGGATTACATCATTAATTTCAATCAGGCTGGCAAATATGCCGTTACGAACGACCTCCAGGAAGGATTCGAGCTTAACCGGCTCAACCTGAGTGTGGGCCAGGGCAATGCCCTGACGTTGACCGGCAAAGGCATGAAGTTTTCCAAAAACATTGCTTCCGGTACGCAGCCGAGTATCAATCAGAATTCAATATTCACGGATGACAAGATTACCATGCCCATTAACCTCGCGGCTGATGTCGCAGTGAATTCGCCTGGATGCAGTTACTCACGTCCTGCCGGCCGTTTAATAATCGGAGGCTTAATCTCGGGGGCCGGCGGTCTGATAGTTAACGATGGTGGCCCCCTGTACATCACTAATTCTTCCAACAACTACAGCGGCGGAACCATTATCAATAGTGGCATGCTTTGCATGAATGCCTGGGCGAATGGTGAACCGGGAACACTGGGAACCGGGCCGGTAACTCTGAATCGTGGAGCCACCTTCTCGCCATGTGGCGGCATATGCACCAATACCCTGATTTTGAACGGAGGCACGATCGAGGGCAACTTTACCTGGAATGCCCCCATTATTCTCAACGGAAATACTGAAATTGCTGGGTATAATTTGAATCTAAATAAGATTAGCGGCGGCATGAGTGGACCCGGTGGTTTGACTGAGATTGGTATTCAGGGTGCATTCGGGAGGATTAACTTTGGCACGGTGTACCTCTGGGGCACCAACACCTACACCGGCCCGACCACGGTCCACATGGGCATGTTGTTCGTTAAGAAAGCTGTCGCGCTTTACAATGCGGATACGGCACAATGGATCCCGGCTAAAATCACTGTTCACCCTGCGGCCACGCTGGTGATTAGCGCCGGCGGGCCGGGCGAGTGTACCGGCGAGCATGTTGGTACACTACTCAAAAACCTGACCGCGTCCGTGAATGAAAATGGTCTGATGGCCGGTTCTATTTTATGTCTGGATACCGCCAATGCCAAGGAGCCTGTTACAGTTTCGGCTGACATTTCCGACTCCAAAGGTTCTGGCGGAGGAGCATTTCGTTTCAAGAAATGCGGGGCGGGCGCGATGCGGCTTTCCGGCAATAATACCTACACCGGACAGACGATTCTAGAGAGTGGTCTACTGAGCGTTTCGTCATTCAACAGCTTCACCAAAGGAAAGGGCAAGGCCAGCAGCAGTTTGGGTGCTCCGATGGACATCGAGGCTGGGGAAATAATCATTGGCGAGGAAGGGAAGGATGGTGATTGCGCCCTGATTTACACCGGCACGGGAGAAACCTCTGACCGCGTGTTGAATCTTGCCGGTAAGAATTCAACCCTGATCCTCGACCAATCCGGAGCCGGCCTGTTGAAACTCACCAGCGCCTTTCTGATCTCCGGCTACGGCGCCAACAAAACCATTGCGCTCAAGGGTGACACCGCCGGCAGCGGCGAACTCGGCGGCAATATCGCCAATCCCCACGATCGGGCAGGCAAAGCGACGACCGCCGTCACCAAGTCCGGCACGGGCACGTGGACACTTTCTGGTAGCAATAGCTACAGCGGCCCGACGACGGTGGTTCAAGGCGCCCTTTCCGTGGCAAGTGCGGAAAGCCTTGGCCCGAAGACCGAAGTGACCATAGCACAGAACGCAACGCTTGACCTGAACTTCAGCGGCCGCATGAAAGTCCACGGCCTTTCGCTCGGCGGGAAAGTGCAGCCTCCCGGTGAATATAGCGCCGCGCGGTATCCCAAGTTCATGGGAGGAACAGGGATTCTGATGGTCCAACCATAACCGAGTTTCAGGCAGCGCAAAGTTTGCAAGAAGGTCAGCGCCTCGCTGTCGGGCTGGAAAGCCTGACGTACAACTCGAAAACCTCTCCAAGATGCTTCACAATCCATCCGCTTTTCGTCGCGCGATCTTTAGCCGGTATCGCCGGTTGCTCGGCATTATTCTACTGCTGGGGGGCATAATCTTTTCTGCCCCGGCAGTGGTTGCCGCGGAACCAACCGGCGGAACCTGCGCGATCATCGGGGGTGCCCTGCGGGGCGACAATGCTCCGATCTTCCACCGCCTGATCGAAACGGCCGGTGGAGCGAAGCAATGCCGCTTCGTCATCTTTTCCTCTGCTTCCAATAATGTCCGGGGTGCCCGCCGCTTTGCCGAGACTCTAGCCTCCTACGGCGTTCCGGCCGGTCAGATTGACATCCTCGACATCCGTTCGGAAAACGCCGCTCAGACGGCCTTTGATGCGGCGAATGTCGCCGAGATCCGTCGCGGCACCGCGGCCTATTTCGTCGGCGGAGACCAGGAGCGGATTCCCCTTGCCCTCCGCAAACCCGACGGCAGCGACACGCCAGCCCTGGCCGCCCTCAAGGAACTCTTCGCCCGCGGCGGGGTCATAGCCGGCAGTAGCGCGGGGGCGTCGATGCAAAGCCAGACGATGATCGCCGCCGCCGGTCTCCGCGACGGTGGACTTGACGAAGGGATGGATACCCTCGACTTCGGACTGACCAAGGATCCGCAACACCGCGGCCTGCTGGTTACTGCCGGGCTTGGGTTCTTTCGCGGAGGGGTCGTCGATCAACACTTCAATCAGACCCGTGGACGCCTCGGCCGACTCGCTCGAGTGACTGCCGAGCGGAAGATCCGTTTCGGCTTCGGCATCGATGAGAACTCGGCGATGATCGTCGGGCCGGAGGAGACGATCGAAGTCGTCGGCACCGGCTGCGTGACGATTGTCGATGCGGCCGATGCCACCTGCACCGACGGGCCGTTAGGCTGCCGCATCCTGGGCCTGCGGATTTCGTGCATGCAAACTGGCGACCGCTTCGATTGCAAGACAGGCGCGCTGAAGCCCAATGCGGCCAAGGAGTTGGCGGCCCCGGGCGACGAATGGAAGGCGGGCAATCACCTGATCACCGACATTTCCGCGGCGGGGGCGTTGCCTTACGCGCTCTTCACCGGTCTGGGCGGCAACACCAGCCGCAAGCAGATCGGCATCGCCTTGCGTTACACGCAATCGTTCGGTCACGGCTACCGGTTCACCTTTCGCAAGCTGAAAACGACCCGCGTTTGGGCGGGCCACGTCGATAACGTCGAAGGTCGCGCAGTACAGGACATCGCACTGGATATCGAACCGATTGTCAGTGCCTTGCAGCCGCCAGCCGCCGTGCTGCCCGACGACCTGCCGGAAGGCGCCGCGACGAGTGCCTGCCGGGCGCTCTGGTTCCGCGGTATTTTGTTGGCCGACGAGCAGCGGCATTTTCATCCCGACGCGGCATTGACACGAGCGGACCTCGCCACGGCCCTGGCAGAGTCGATGCACCTCGATCCGCCGGAGCAGGAGATCCAACTGGGGGATGTGCCTGATTCGTCCCCTGGGTTCGACGCCATGGCCAAGGCGGTCCATGCAAGGCTTTTGGAAGTTGATTCGCGCGGCCTGTTTCATCCTGAAGCTACCGTCTCGCGGCAGGAGGCGGCCAGGGCATTGGTTCGGGCCTGGGAACTCGATCGCGGCCGCAAGCTGCCAACCGAACCAGTTGTATTGGCCGATGATTCCGAAATTCCCATCGCTTACCGTCCGGCCGTCTTCGCCGCGATCCGAGCCGGCTGGATCCCCCTCGAAGCGGGGCGGTTTCGGCCCGAAAAACCCATCGTGCGTCGCGACGCCGCATCGGCCCTCGGTCGCCTGATCGGTTTTCCCTGGTAGGACATCGTTGCTTCGTGCTGAAAATACCACGATCTTGATTTTATCAGCTTTGTCCGACATAATAAGAAACTTCACACCCTGGTTCCATTTCACAACCCCACTCCGGAGAATTGTTGATGAGCAGAAAGATTGGTTTTTCCTCGGCCGTTATTATTTTCGCAGTTCTGGGCTCGATCGGTTTCACGGCTTCGCCGGCCCTGGCGGTCAAAGAATTCAAGGATGCCTTTCAGGCCAAGTATATCAATCCCGAGAGCACTGCGGCCAATGACGTCGCCTTGGCCAGCGCCTTTACCAAGGCCAGTTGTGGCGTTTGTCATGTGGGCGAGAACAAAAAGATCCGCAATGACTACGGTAAGCAGCTCGCCAAGCTGGTGAGCAAAAAAGATAAGAAGGATGCGACAAAGATCCAGGAAGCCTTGGACGCCGTCGCCAAACTGAAGAGCAAGCCGTCGGATCCCGCGTCGCCCACCTTCGGCGAGAAGATCGCCGGCGGCAAACTACCGGCGTCCAAGTAATTCCGCCGCCGCTTCCGGGTTCGGCAAAGTGGCTCGGTCAGGAGACCGGCCACAACGGAGTCAACAAATCCCGCTTGGTCACCCTAGCTCGCCAACCCCAACTTTGCATTGCCGCACCCGCGGCCTAATTGGCCGCGGGCGCTTTTTTCATGCCACTCTATCGCCGATCTATTTCCGCCGCCGCAGGACACGGACCAGCAGACCTGCGGCACCGACACCGAGCAGCACCAGCGTGGATGGCTCGGGAACGGCGTTGGTAGCGACGCTGACATTGTCGATGGCAAACATCTGGTCCGGGCTTGCGGGGGCCGAGTTGTCGTCAACCCAACGGAAATAGATGTTATTGCCGGTGGCCACGGGGCTGGCCAGGGCAAGGGTCGCGCTGCCATGATACGTTGTGCCCGTAACGCTGCCCGACAACGACAAACTCGAAATGGCATTCCACGCGGCGCCGTCGGTGCTGTAGAAGAAGGAATACCCGGGCAACTCGGGGTCGGGGATGACCGCCCCATTTTGCAAGACTTTCATATCGTAGGAAACCACTAGGGACGACAGGGGGTTGCCGGTGTTGTTCGTCAGTGCCAGTTCGATGGCCGTGGCCGCGTCGCCGGTAGGCCCGGTGGCCAAAGCCCGGTCGCCGGCAACGCCGGTGCCTGCGCTGGCCAGTTGGTCCTGGACCTTGAAGGCGGTGGCAGGGGGATCCCAGGTGGCCAAGGTCTGGTTGCCTGCTGTTGCAGCCGCGACTGCCGCGGGCGCGATCGGAGTGCCGTTGACGAATGTCACATTGTTGCCGGCCAGCCCGTACGCTTTCCAGCCCGTTGGCAGGGTGGCGGACCCGCCGCCAACCCACGAGTTGAAGTTCTCGCTATAGTTTCCCGTGAAGGAAATCCCCGGGATCGGCGTCGTGTACAAGCCGGTGATGGCGATCGAGTTGGTCACCGTGTTGAACGAGGCCGTGTAGGCGAACTTGTTGGCGCTGTCGGTCTTTTCCGCGTACCCTGCAACCGGCGAGATCGAAGACATCTGGATTAGGCCGGAAGCCGGATTGAAGTCGATCTTTCGCAGGTAGCCGTTGCCGCCGTAGGGTGCATCGTCCTGATAGTCGACCACCACCTGGGCCACCTGCTTGCCCGCTGCATCCGTGGAGAGCAATTGGTTCTGACCATGGTAGTGCCCGTTGATGGTCATGAAGATTTGGGAGTTGTTGTTGACCAGGCCGCTCCAGATGGCGTCGCCCGTGCTATCCCGCGTGCCATTGATATTCAGGTAGTCGTGCGTCGAGACAATTGTGGGCAGGCCGGGATTGGCGCTGATCACGCCCTGAGCCCAGGCAAGCGTGGCGGCATCCGGTTGGAACGTGAGGTTGAGGTTCAGCATGGTGAAACCACCCGCCGTGAACTTTTGGGCGTAACTCAGGTTGTTCATGCCGCCGTTGGCAATCTGCGTGGTGCCCCCTTCATGCGCGGTGCTGCCGGCGGTGCTGCCGAATGCCTGGCAATTGGCGATGCCACTGCCACTGTTGGAGTCCCAGTATGTGTCGTGGTTGCCGAAGCAGACGCTATAGGGGATGCTTGCGTTGTTCAGTGTCTGGCAGCCGGTGGTAGCCTGGCTCCAATAGCCCGAGTTCGTGCCATTGTCGGTGAGGTCGCCCAATTGGGTCACGAAGGCGATGTTGTTGGCGGCCTTGTTGTTGGCAATCCACTGGGTTTGCTGCCAGAAGACGTTCGTCGCAGGGCTGCCCTGCAAGGCGTTGTAGAACTGCGTATCGGGCAGGGCAACGATCTCGAACGGAGTTTGCCCCTGGGCCACGGCAGCCAGCAGCAGGACGGAAAAGAAGGAAATGAATCGTTTCATAATGGGTGCTTTCTTGTAATGACGGTTAACTTGAAACACTCGTGCCGCCCTCCCGCTGCCACGTCGCAGCGGAAGGGCAAATCTTCAACAGACGCTTAGAACAACTTGTGGTGCGGGCGTCTCGCCTGCACATGCAGCCGGGACGGCCGCACGACAAAAACACGGAGTTAATGTTAAACAGGTACTTGGCCAACGCGATTCCGCCGATAGGCAGCCAAGGCCAAGCCAACCAGCCCCGCCACGGTTAAGGCGAGGGTGGAGGGCTCAGGAACTGTAACAGGCGTCACAGTCAGGTCGTCGATCGCCAACACGTGGTCCTGGCCGGAGTCGTTTCTATCGTACCAGCGGATGTAGAACGTGTTGCCGGCGGCGATCGCAGTGGAGGGCGTGAAACTGCCGGAGATGGCAGTGCGGTTGGCGGCGGCGTTACCATCAAGTTTGGTATTAAGGTTAAGTTGTGGCGCGGTGAAGGTGAAACCGCTCCCCATAGTCACAAAGCCGCTGGAAGCGTTGTTATCGCTGAACCATACGGTGAGGGAATCAGGATTGGTTGAAGGCGCGCTAGCCCACTGCTCGCCAGTGTAGTTCAGGGTGAATGACCCAATCGGGCTCCCTGAGTTGTTTTTGATGGCCAACTGGTGAAACAGATCACCGGACGCGGTCTTTGGCATTCCGCCGAGCGCGCGATCCGCATTTCCAGTTGTCCCCAAGTTGCCAATCGAGGCGGTGGCGTTGGCAAGGAAAATGGTTCCGTCGTCCACGACCACAGATGTGTCGGTCACCGTGGCTATCCCATTCCCCGGGCCAGGTTGGTTCGCTTGTATCGGATTGAACTGTCCAGCATCCCAGCCGTCGAGCGGCGTGATGACAGTGCCAGTTGCAGTCAATCCATTGAAATTCTCGGTGATGGGTGCGCCGGTGTAACTCCGAAACGCCCCCGCTTGCGCACTGGTCACAGCTACGCACACAGTCAAAACCACTAAAATTACAAACAGGTTCCTCATACTCATCGCAACATTCCTCATTCTACTAAATAAAGGTTTTTGGGTTGTTTATTTCACGAACAATCGCGTCTCAACGCCCCGGGAAAAAAACATCGTTCGTTTCGCTTTTCACTCTACTGTTTCACCTTCTCGGCGGCGCGGGAGTGCGTTGCCGACGGCGTGAAAAAACCGTGGGTTAACAGCCAACGCTTATTCAACTCGCCTCCGCCGATAGGCAGCCAAGGCCAAGCCAACCAGCCCCGCCACGGCCAGGGAGATGGTGGAGGGCTCGGGAACGGCAGTGATGCCAAACGAAGCATTGTCGGCATTGCCATCTATTGCGTTGTAATTTTTGAATGAAGGGCACTGAGTGGCACTCGTGAAGAGACTTGTAGCCGGGGCGTTGGAAAACAAACTCGTGTCGGCAATCGTGCCCACGTACGGGGTGCCGGTCAGATTTCCTGACGCATCAAGCTCGGTGAGTGTCCCCACAATACCCGCGCTGGTGTTGGTCAATTTCGTATATTCGACGCCGAAGCGATACCAAGTACTGTTCTTAATGCCGGCCAGTGCATTGAGCGCCGGCGTTCTTGTCGCGTTGTGATAGAACACCATGCCCCCTTCCTGGGAATTATCAAGTTGTAGGGCGAGCTGACTGCCCGTACTGGTGCTAGCGTCTGGGGTGATGGTCCACCCAACGCGATCGTCATCAAACTTGCCAGTCGAGCTCGACTGGAAGTCCAAGGACATCGCTACCTTAGTACCAGCAGCCAATAAGCTCCACTGGAATGTTTGGCCCTTCCAGTTAAAAATAACATTTGAGGTACCGAGACCCTTGGACCCAGCCACCCCTCCGCTATCGACAACCGAGTATCCTGCGCCGGTCCAGATGCCGCCGCCACCAACTGCTGTGAGCGCCGTCCCGCCGGGATAACTGTCGAACGTCTCCGTAAGCATACCGCCGTGGGCCGTGGCCGTGTAGGCCAGGACGAGTACTGACAAACCGATCAAAAGAAAACTCTTCATCACAAAACTCCTCACTTGTTAATACTTGGAAATAAATGGTTTCTGCTTCTTCTCACTTCTCACCTTCTCACCTTCTCGGCGGCGCGGGTGTGCGTCGCCGACGGCGTGAAAAAACCGTGGGTTAACCGGCCCGACGCTTGCGCCAGGCGATGCCGCAGAGGGCCGCCAGCCCCGCCGCGGCCAAAACCAAGGTGGACGGCTCGGGCACGGCGACATTCGCCGAGACGTTCAGGGTCAGGGTCTGCCCGCCCAGCGAGCCGCTCAAACCGTCCTGATCGGAGAGCATGAACCTATACTGCCCGGAGAAATTACCCGGGACGACCGGGTCCAGGAAAATGTCGAAGAAACTGCTGGACCCGCCAGCCGCCAGATTGCTGAACAACGCGGCATTCGTGCTGAACACGGCATTCGGGTCGGAAAGCTCCGTGATACTGTCGAAGTCCAAACCGGCCCGGTAGTCCCCCGCCAGATTCAGAATCTGGAAGTGCTGGCTGCTATGTCCCATCGATACCGTGCCGAAGTCGAGGTTGAGTGTGTTGCCGCCGTTGGCCACGAACTTCGCGCTGGAATGGTCCAGCACGGTGAGCGCGGCGTTGATGGTCTGGGGGCTGTTGCCTGCGGCAGCGTCGGTGGCCGTGAACGTAATCGTATTCGGGCCGACATTGGTCGAGGTGGCCGAGACCGTGGCGGCTGCACTGCCGCCGACAACAAGTGTACCGCTGCTAGACGCAACGGTTCCCAGCGAGGCACTACCACTTAGGACAGCGGCAGCCAGAGTGTAGTTCAAATTGCTTGAAGCCACTCCCGCGCTATTTTGAATCGTCGCGCCCAGGCTGGTGGTTCCGCCCGTGATGATCGTGGCATTGACCGGCGTGGAGAGCGAGATCTTGGCCTTATTGACGTTCAGATCCTGGGTGAAGTCAAATGACGAGCCGGGGATTGCGCTCAGGCCGAGCAGCTCCAAGGCCAGATTGCTGGCTTCAGCATTCCGGATTGGCTGCATGCCGGCATAGGTAGTCATCGGGTAGCTGGGCGCCACTTGGCGATTGCTGGCGTTGAGCGAGTAGAGTTCCGCTCCCGCCTTCACCATGCCGACGGGTCCCCAAACGAAGAGTGGAACCTGATAACGGTCGGCCCCCGTGGGAGGGTTGTCTTGATTGCCGTGATCGGCCGTAAGGATGATGGCCGTATGGTCCTTCATCGCGGGAACATCCTGGATCATTTGGAAGATCTTGCCTAGCATCCCGTCCACGGTAACCACCGAACTGTTCCATGTTGCGCTGCCCCAACCCGACCCATGGCCGTTGGCATCAGGCTCGTTGATATGCAGAAATGCGAACTGATTGGGACTGGTGGTTTTCTGCTGGGCGATGTAGGTATCGACGACAATGCCGCCGAGGGTGGTGTTGATGTAGGGGTTGTCGATCTTATCGCGCCCGTTGTCCGGGCCCGTGATGTCCGGCGCGCCGTTGGTGGCGTTGTAGGAGCCGCCACCGGTATAGGTTCCGTAAGTGTCGAACAGCGAGAACTTCGACTTATTCGCATACATTCCGGTCCGCAGCCCGTTGTCGTGAGCCACGTCGAAGACGCTGGCCACGTAGGAGCCTTTGTTGGACTGAATCGTCTGCCCAACGGCGGGGTCGCCATTGCTGGTCCAGTTGTGGCCATCAAAGCCGGGTGAGCTGTCTCTCGGCCGGCCCGTGAGGATCGACACATGGTTGGGCAAGGTCTCCCAATTGTCGTTGTCGTTGTGGGCGGCCAGCGTGTACGCGCCCTCATTCTTCAGGCGGTTGAAGTTGGGAATTGAATACGGTCCTCCGGTGGCCGTCCCATCAAACAACTTACCCAGGTAGGTGCCTCCTAGACCATCCACGCTGATCTCGATGACGTACTGGACTGGTCCTGCCGAGGCCGAGGTAGCGACGGCCAGCAGCAGGACGGAAAAGAAGGAAAGGAATCGTTTCATAATGGGTGTTCTTTCATAATGACGGTTAACTTGAAACACTCGTGCCGCCCTCCCGCTGCCACGTCGCAGCGGAAGGGCAAATCTTCGACAGACATTAGCCAACGCGCTTCCGCCGATAGGCCGCCAAGACCAAGCCAACCAGCCCGGCCAAGGCCAGGGAGATGGTGGATGGCTCGGGAACAACCCCCAGCCGGTCGTTGAAATTCATCGGGATAGTAAACTGGTTGGCGGAATCGGTCAGGAAGGTTTGGTCATAGGGCGAGTACGATGTGACGTGGATCGCCGAGTTCGCCTCGTCGAAGTTATACAGCCTAAGATAGCCGTTGCCAGAATTGGTGTCCTGGTAGTCGGCCAAGTTTTCAAAGACCGGCTGCCCAGCGGCGTCGGGAGAGGTTTGGTTCCACACGGTGTGGTTATGTCCGCAAAGGACCATGAAGACCTGCCGATTGTTGTACGCCAGGGCGTTGAAAATAGTGTCCCCGGTGGGCGACCGGGCGTTGCCATAAGCAATGTAATCGTGCGTGTTGATGATGGTCGGCTTGCCCGGGTTAGCGGCGATGATGCCTTGGGCCCAATTCAGCACACTGGCGTTCGGACTCATCTCCACGTCAAGCATCAGGAAATTCCGGCTGCCGGCCTGAAAAGTCTGGTATGAGCTGTGGCTGTAGGAGCCGCCGTACCAGCTTTGGCCGCTGAAGTTCGTCGGCCCAAAGTAGGTGTCGTAGTTGGCGATGTTGCCGAAATCGTGGTTTCCGGGCAACACCCCCCAAGGCAACCCTGGCGCAGCGGTCAACAACTGGAACAGCTTGTTATTAGCCGTGGTAAACTCGCCCACGGTGGCGTTGTTGGTCAGATCGCCCTGCTGGGCCACGAATTTGATGTTCTGGCTCGTCCGGTTGCTCACGATCCAGTCCACTTGGGACTGAAGCATCTCCGGATGGAACTGGGTTTCATTCTGGATGTCGGGTATGGCAACGAGCGTGAATGCCGGTGCCGCCTGCGCCGCGACGGCCAGCAGCAGGACTGAAAAGAAGGAAAGGAATCGTTTCATAATGGCTGCTCTTTCATAATGACGGTTAACTTGAAACACTCGTGCCGCCCTCCCGCTGCCACGTCGCAGCGGAAGGGCAAATCTTCAACAGACTACGCTTAGCCAACGCGCCTCCGCCGATAGGCTGTAAAGACCAAGCCAACCAGGCCGGCCAAGGCCAGCGAGATGGTCGTCGGCTCGGGGACGGATTCGGCGGTCAGATGCACGTTGTCCAAGCCGATGATCTGGTCGGGGGAGGAAGGGATTCCATTGTCGTCCACCCAGCGCAGGTACAACGGGCTGAGGATAGCCCAAGGCGCGGACAAGGAAACGGACGTGGATGGGATATTGGTGAGACCGACCGAATTGGGGACGTTGCTCAGCGTGGGGTTCAGCGCAGAGACGTTTGTCCAGTTCGTATTGTCCAGGCTGTAGAAAAGCCAGTATCCTGGCAATTCGTCAGCACCGGCACTCCCAGCGGTAAATCGCTTGATGTCATAGCTGATATTGAAGGACGAAACAGCACCGCCAGAGGTGTTCAGCAAAGCCGGGGACTGAATAGCGACGCTCGCAATACCTGTGGGCGCTGTTGCAATGCAGCGGTCGCCCGTCAGTCCGCTGGCACCCAAGGCATTATAGCCATTGTTATTATTTCCAGTCGGAGAATCGTTCGGGGTCAGTGGCGTTACGGTATTCATGGTCACGCCTGTCTGGACAATTGGATTACTGGCGGTCCAGAGTGTCTTGTCGTTCGGACTACCACTGGCCTGGTTCAAAACCGACCAGCCCGATGGTGGCGTGGTACCGGCGGCCATGCCGTCGAAGTTTTCGGTGACGCTGATCGTCCCCGCCATGGCACCGGTCGCACACAGAACCAAACACACACTTAGAATCAATACAAAACTCTTCATCACAAAACTCCTCACTTGTTAAAACTTGGAAAAAAATGGTTTCTGCTTCTTCTAACTTCTAACTTCTATCTTCTAACTGTTTCACTGTTTCACTTTCTCGGCGGTGCTGGTGTGCGTCGCCGACGGCGTGAAAAAACCGTGGGTTAACCGGCCCGGCGCTTGCGCCAGGCGATGCCGCACAGGGCCACAAGCCCCGCCGCGGCGAGGGCCAACGTGGATGGTTCGGGGACCGCGAAAACGTCGGTAATCGGAGTCGCTGTGGCACTTGCCCCGGCGTACTGCAGCCCATACATATCCTCCACGGTTCGCAACACGTTGTAGTGGTTGATGGACTCGGCGAACTGCCCGGTATTGACGTTCGCCCCGTAGAATATCGTGGCAATCTTGTTGCCCTGGCTGCCGTCATCTTCATCCCAGGTGACGAGCAACAAGCTGTTGTTCGTCTTGGCCCAGGTGGCGTATCCGCTGAGGTTGGTGTTGAGCCAAGTGTCGGCCTGGGAGATCGATCCATCGTGCATGTCGTTCTGTTCGTTCGGCACGACAAACGAGACTTTGGGCAAGCTGGCGTAGCTGCTGCTGGTGAAACTCGTAAACGGCATGTTGTCCGCCGCGGGGATGCCATTGCTGCCCGAGCCTTGCCAGTTGACCCACGGGTTGTGCTTGCGCACATACTGGTTCTGACCCGATACCGTCGTCGCACTATCGACGTCGGAACCGGCGGACGGCAGAGTTTCCGAGTAGCCGCCGAAGGTGTACCCCTTGGCAACCAGGGCCGCGCCCAGGTTCGCCGTGGTAAAGGCCGGTGGTGTGTGCTTGCCGTCGTCGGTCACCCCCTGGTTCGCGCCGGAGAACAAATCCAGGTAGTTCGGCTCGCTGGGGTGCTCGATGGCATAGGAATTTGTCATCAGCGCGCCCTGGGATGCCAGGGAATTGATGTACGGCGCACCGCCAAGGTTGCCGATGATCTCCGCATAGGACTTGTTCTCTTCGATCACGATCACCACGTGATCGTAGGCGGGAGGCACGGCGGCGGCTCCCGCCCGGGAGACAAACCCCGGCAGCATGACTACCGCCAACCCAAATAAAACAACATTTTTCATTCAAAAACTCCTCTGGGTTAAAACTCAGAAAAATAGCTGTTGGTTTGCCTCGTCTCGTTTCTCGCGGACGCCGATCTACTTTCGCCTCCGCCAAACACAACCCAGCAAGCCGAAAACACCGACGCCGAGCAGGGCCAGCGTATTCGGCTCGGGGACTAGAGTTACGCTGAAATTATCGAAGTTTGTGACCTCGGTCGCGCCGCCGGAAAACGAGGTGTACATGCCAAAATAGTTGCCGGTGCGCGGCGTGGCATCGGGGGACAATGCGCCGCTGGCACCGCTCGTGAAGGTAGAAGTTGCCGTATTCGCCGGTGCGCCAACGTCCGTCACCGTGGCCGCGATCGAAAGCCGGCCGAGACTATCGTAGGTGCCCACCACGTCGAGCCAGTACGAATTGAGCGCGCTATAATTAGGGACCAAGGGCTGATTGGCCTGCGCCGAGTCCGGATAGACGACGGCCGTGGACCCCGTCCATTCGATGAGCCGCATTCGTCCGGGATTCGTTGTTCCGATGTTGAAGTCGACGGCATAGGCATCGTTTACCGTGTTGCTAGTCGACGCGAGGAACCGCACCCCTTCCGTGACATTCGCGCCAGCCGTCACGGAGGTCGGCGGGAGGAGCTTCACCTTAACTTCAAAACCGGTGCCCGGCACAAGCACCGATCCTAAATTGTTGAACTGTAGAGAGTCCAAACCCTTGGCACTGGTGCCAACCAAGTTATTCTGGTAGTAGGTGTTCCCTCCGCTGACGACGGCTGACCAACTGTTCGTCGTGATGGCGCCGGTCCCCCCAATGTTCTCGTTGGCGAGCGAGGCACCGGCCCCATAGCCCTGAAAATCCTGGGAGTACGGCGCGCTTATCATCGTGGCATCCGCCGGACATGCTGCGAACAGTAGAAATGCAAGAGCACCGACACAAGCGATCGGTTTGTAGAGACGTTTCATTGGCTTTCTCCTAAATCAAACGGTGAATGTAGTTGGAAGTGATCGTTCAAAGTAAATTGTTTTCGTTCGACCTCAGGTTGAGATCGCTCGGGAAGACAGCGTCTTGTTGTTTTGGTTAAGGCCGATTCTCGTCCGCGTTGCTTTCTTTCGGCGCGAGGTGATGAGGATTGCGCCGGCCCCGGCGGCGACAAAAAGCAGGGTCAGCGTGCCCGGCTCGGGGACGGGCTGGGCGTAGACCGCGAGGTTGAGGGCCACGAGCCGGCCCTGGATGGGGCTATTGGTGCTGTCGGACGACGCGTTGACGATGCTTCCGATATGCGTCGTCGGGTCTTGCATGGCCATCGTCGTCGAACCGCCGCCGTCGAGATTTAGCGCGTTGTAGACCCCGAGATTATTGACCATATAGCTGGCGGCGTCGCCGACCGTCATGCCACTACTCCCGCCGGCTTCATCGACCGTGAAGAGCACCAGGGTCTTGTTGTCCTGGGTGAGGCCGACGCAGGTGCGCGCCCTGGTCGTGTTGTACCAGGAATTGGAATTAGAATAGGTGCCATTCGTATAAAGCGGCCCGCTGGCGCTGTACGTCGGGATCGTCACCGTTCCGTCGGTAACGATCTGGGCGCTGCCGCTAATGTCGTTGTACAGCGTCACCGGTTCCAAAACGTGCTTGTTGTCCGGCTGGTTGCTGTCGCGATGCACGATGGCGGCATGGTTGCTGGCATCGATGTTCAGGGCCGGGGCGTACTGCACGATCGCGTAGCTCTGGTCCGGCGTGACGGGGACGGGGGGGACAATGGGTTGCTGCTCGAAGGCCGAAAAAACATTGCCCGCCGAGGCCGCAAGCCCGACCACGTTGGCGGTGATGCTCGATGTTGTCCCCACGGGAGTGAAGAAATTCCCGTTGATCGCCACCTGCGCCTGCTTCTGGTTGAGGAAGTTGAGCGTGGTCTGCGTGGAGGTGGCGGGGATGCCGTTGAGCGTGCCGCTCGCCGGGGTCACCGCAAAGCCGATGCCCGGCGCCGTCAGGTCGATCTCCACGATGTGCATCTTGTGCCCCGACACCGTGTCGGTGATATAGGTAACTCCCAGATAGGGATGGGAACTCACCGGTGCGGCCTGCGCCAAGCCGCACCAAGCGAACGCGGCCAAGAGTGATAAGAAAACACGCTTCATAAAACTACCTGCCTTTTATGGGTTGAAACTGGTCGCAACGGAACGAACTATTTTGGGGACTCGTTCTCTCTCAATCCCCAAATTAACATGGATCCGTAAAACTGTCTGCAAACGCTCTGCAAACGCTGGGCTGGGCCTGATTTATTAGAATATCAAGCCGGGTACGGGTGCTTCGCATCCCAGGGTGCGCTGCGCGACCCTGGGCTATGCTGTATAACCGCTTCGCGGTTGAATACGGTGCAAGCGGCAACGCGATTGCATCAACAATGTTGATACCCGTAAACGACAATAGCAGCATCTCGATCCGCACGAACCGCGAAGCGGTTCAACAACAAAGCCCTGGGTCGCGCAGCGCACCCTGGGTCGGCTTTGTCTTATGCGGCACGACGCAAGGCTGGTGCGACGTTTTGCGTGGAAACCGTTTCGGCAACCTTGGCCCAGGTGATTCCCTCGCCCGTGCCATCGCCGAAAAACTTGATCAGGTTCTTCTCCTGATGTCGGTTGAGCCGCCAGATCGTAAAATGCAGACGCTGCTTCGGGGCGACTTCACCCGAGGGACGAAGCGGATCGTCAATGTGCTCCGGCCAGCCCGATTCCTCGAATGCCTCCAGAATGGCTCCCTGGTTGGGCGATGGTTGCCGGAATCGCTTCACGACGCTTCCGCCGAACGAGAGCACTTGCGATTCGAGATTCCATCGAGGCACTTCAGCAGCGCCTGGGGAATAGGCAGGTAGGGAAAGGGTGGGCGGGGCAGTAGGACTGAGTGAAGCGCGTGGTGCGGAGATTGCCTCACCGAGCCAATCCTGGACGAGCCTGACTCCTGCCTCAGTCAGCACGAAGCAGGTCTTGGATGTAAAGGCGACGTTCCTTTCGCGATGAAAACGCCGATCCTTATCGCGAAAGGTGGTGATCTCTTTGCCGTGTTCTACGTACCCGTTCAGAACCAGCCATCGCAGGCTGCTTTCCTCCACCCCAAGTTCGGCTAGATGCAGTAAGTAAAGAGAGTACTCCCAGGGATCGAGCCTCATCTTCCGCGAGAAAGCAAAGGCTTCCCACAAAAGAGCAAGCGCGGCTCTGGCCTCATCGGGAATATACGTTCGTAGTTGCGGTTTCATGCAACACCTATCAAAACCATCGACACAGCCCACTGAACAGGTGGCGCGGCTGTGTGCAGCACTCGGCGAAGAGGCACGAGAATCTGCTCAGACAAGTCCTCACCGAGAAAACACCGTTTCTAACGGCATTCTAACAAATGTAAGCGTCCGAGTTAGGCATGACCTTCGGGCGGGGGGCAGCGCAAGAGAACGGCGACGAGCGAT
>Ga0118677_10004329_pt1 | contig 25966 bp, 24 predicted proteins | sample AliMusrvi5mmetaG_FD_86154 | JGI IMG/M metagenome (GOLD analysis project Ga0118677, IMG submission 86154)
GATAAGAGCCGCTGCGACTCCCACCAAGACAGCCACCTGTCGCCACCCGAAGCCGAAGCCCGGCAGGTCGATCTCGAACGCTGCGAGTCCGAGGCCCTCCATCGCTGCCACGGCTGTCGCGGCAGGCGCGAGGACCACCAGCAGATCAGGAGCGAAAGGTCCCACGCCGCCACGGCTTGCCAGAAGCGACAGCGCGTAGGCCATGATCGCGATGCCGGCGAGTCGAGACGTCAGCGAGAAGCGGCCAGCTCGAGCGACGAGGAGCGGGACCACTGCGGCGGCAGGAAGCAGCCACGAGAGCGGTCCCGAGACGTTCGGTCCGACGGCGAATCTGAGCAGGCCACCAAGCCCCGGCTGGCTCCACGGTGCGCCAGCGGTCCCGAAGATGGCCAACCCGCCTCCACCGGCCAGGACCGCCTGGATAGTGAGCGGCGCCAAGAGGACCGCAGCGATGCCCACGGCAAGGAGTGACCCGCGCAGGCCGGCGAGCGGGCGGGCTCCCCCGGCAGCTGCACTCGCGGCAGCGATGCCGAACACGGCGAGCAGCGCCACGATCAAGAAGGCAGGAGCGAGCGCTCCCACGAACGCGAGCAGCAACGCGAGGCCAGCAATCTGGCCCTGGCGCGAGGCCCGCCAACCCTTTGCACCGCGCGCGGCCGGCTCGCCGAAGGGCTGCTCGAAGGGCACGACCGAGGCCATGGCGAGGAGGCGGCGGATCAGGAAGGGGGTCGCGCCGAGCGCTGCGGCTGCCCCGACGTCGCCAGCCGCGATGATGTCTGGTCCGAGCGCAAGGCCAGCGAACGCCGCCGCAGCCAGCAAGCGGGCCCGGCTCGACGCCACTGGTCGCAACAACCTCGAGGTGCCCCATGCACCCAAGGGAACAGCGAGCAGCAAGATGAGCCGGATCGCTGCCCCCATCTGCCCGAGCGTGAGCGTGCCGAGCAGTCCGAGCGACAAGTAGCCGGGATGTCCAGGCGCGCCATTGCCGAGGCCAGCTGGCTGCCAGCTGGCGAAGGCCTGGTGCCACACCGCCGACCACGATCCCATCGGGACGAGCTGGCCGAGGAGCGGCAGGCGCTGGCCGATGAGGTTGCGCGACCCGATCAGGTAGACGATGGCGACCACGCCACCGAGCCCGAAGATCGAGCGGGTGCTCGCCAGACGTCGGCGGCTACCGCGCCGGCCAGCACGACGCCCGAGATCATCGAGCTCGTCGAACCCCTCGTCGTCGCTGAAAGCGCCGCCGAAGCTGGCTGTCAGCTCAGGGACGTCCTCGTCGTCGATCTCGTTCTCCGCTTCGCCTCTGGCGACGTGGAACCCCTGGTTGAGCATCACCACGAGGAACTGGCGAGCTCTTGTGGCGCCGCGCTGCTGCAGTGAGCGGATCGTCCGGTCAGAGGTGGTCCGCTGCGACGCTGCCGCACGTCGAGTGGCGCGTTCGACCTTTCGCTCTCGCCACCAGCTGCGCCACGACTCGCGGATGTCGACCGCTCGCTCGGAGTCCTGGCCAACTAGGGCGACGACGATCTCTGCCGCATTGAGCACGAGCAGGAGGGCGATGGTCCAGATCCGCTGCGCAATGCCCCAGCAGGTGAGCAGGGTACGGATCTCGTTACGGCGACGCAAGCGCGACAGGCTCGGAGGACCGTCTTCGCCGGCCGGGGTCGCAAGCACCCGGTCCCCTGAGGCCAGGCGCTCTGCGTGCGCCACTCGAGCTTGCGGCGCGCACACGATACGGGCGCCGACGAGGTGGGCGCGCCAACAGAACTCGAGGTCGTCGCCCATCGCAACATAGCGCTCGTCGAAGCCCCCGAGCTGGCGCAGCAGGTCGTCGCGGACCAGCGTGACCCCGCCTGGCGCCACGAAGACGTCACGAACAGCATCGTGCTGCCCCTGATCGAACTCCCCTGGCTGCACACGCTCGATCACGGTCCCAAAGCGGTCAACGCCCTGGCCAACGTGCAGCAGCACAGAGCGGTCATCAATATCGACCACCTTCGGCGTGACGATGCCAGCGTTGGACCGGAAGGCCTCCTCGACGAGCAGGTGGACCGCATCGCTATCGAGCACCACGTCGTCGTGGCACAAGAGGAAGAATGACGCCCCCTCAATCTTGCCCATCGCCTCGTTCACGGCTGCCCCGAAGCCTCGGTCCTCCTCGAGCATGGCGACGAAAGCACCTGGAGCCGCCTCGGCCACCCGGGCCGCTGCAGCCTTGCCTCCGCGACCGACGAGGACCAGAATGCTCAGCTCTGCGTAGTCCTGCTCGCGCAAGGAAACGAGGGTTCGCTCGAGGTAGCCGTCGGGTTCAGAGGCCACCACAACAGCGACGACTGACGGGGCGCGCGTCTCCATGGGACCTTCACGCTACCCAACAAACACGGCGCCTCTGGGGTGCTTGCAATTGTTTAACACTTCCTATACAGTTGTGTATGAGCCGGGAAGAGCCCGGCAGGGATCGCATGAAAACGGCGAACCAGAGGAAGGAGCCCCCCAATGGCTGAGAACACGACGAAGAAGACCACGGCGCAGGCCAAGAGCAGCGCTACCAAGGCCGCCAAAAAGGCGACTGAGCAGGCCCCGAAAAATGCCAAGGACGCCGCCAACACGGTGATCGGCCTCGGCGTTCTGGGTGTCAACAAGGTCCAGTCTTCGATGCGCGACATCATGAAGACCGTGAAGGCGGACGAGATGCAGGGCCGCCTCAACAAGGTCGTTGAGCACGCTGCCGACGCCGCCCGCAACACCAGCAAGTCGACCACCAAGGTCGTTGCTCGGGCCGACGAGAGCATCGAGGCTGCGATCAACCGCTTCGAGGCGAGTTTCGAGCAGTACGAGGACAAGCTCCCCGCACAGGCTCGGGACCTCTCCAAGAAGGCTCGTGAGACCGGTCGCAAGACCCGTGAGCAGGTTCGTCAGCGGGTGCTCAGCGCCAGGTGACCCACAGCCTGGCCCCCTTGGCTGTGCCAGAAACGAGCGGTCCCTCCTCGAGGGGCCGCTCGTTTCGCGTCCAAGCTCAGGTGCGGAAGGATTCGAGCACGTCGGCCAAGGTCGCCTCGAGCGGAATGCGTGGCGACCATCCCGTCGCCTCGCGGAGGCGACCAGCGTCACCTCTCAGCACCGGGACGTCCACTGGGCGGATCAAGGCAGGGTCCTCGACGAACTCAAGGTCTGCGCCCGCAAGCGTGAGCAGCGACGCGGCGATCTCAGCGATCGACACGTCGACCCCGCTGGCCACGTTGTAGACCTCACCGGCAGCGCCCTTCTCCACGAGGAGTCGATAGGCGACGACCACGTCGCGCACGTCGGTGAAGTCACGCCGGGTGGTCAGGGTGCCGACCGTGAGGGTCGTCGCACCAGCCGCCTGCGCATCGACGATCCTCTTCGCCAGCGCAGGGACTGCAAAGGCCGGCGCCTGGCCAGGGCCGACGTGGTTGAACGGGCGGACGACGATCACCCGCTGGCCAAAACCGCGTGCCGCCTGCAAGGCCACCTGCTCGGCTGCCGCCTTGGATGCTGCGTAGGGCGACGCAGGCCGGACCTGCGACGTCTCTGAGAGCGGTAGCTCGTCGGGCGTCACGATCCCGTAGACCTCAGCGGAAGAGATCGTGAGCACCGTCGCATCAGGCACATGCCGGCGGGCAGCAGCCAGGACGTTGCCCGTGCCGACGACGTTGACGGTGAGCACCTTCGAGGGATCGAGCCAGGAGTCACCCACGTGGGCAAGTGCTGCGAGGTGGTAGATGGCATCCGGCTGCACGTCCTTGATGCGAGCGGAGATGGAGTCGAGGTCGGTGATGTCTGTCTCGAGGTCGCAGATCTCGACCTCGTCACCTGACCGCTCGAGCAGCGCCGAGAGATGGTGGCCGACGAAGCCCCCGCCGCCCGTGATGAGTGCTCGCATCCGTCGAACCCTAGTGCGGCAGGTCGCGTGGTGGCATCTGCCCGCACGCGATCTTGTAGGCCTCGACGTGGCGGGCGGCTGCAGTGGCCCAGGTGGCTGGGGCCGCCTGGGCGAGACCGAGCTCTCGGCGCCGGCCGAGCTCCTCTGATGACGCACCGAGGACCTCGGCGATCGCTTCACTCAGCGAGTCAACATCACCGGCCTCCACGAGCCACGGTGCCTCACCACACAGATCCGCCATCACCGAGCCAGCCGTCGTGATGAGGGGACAGCCACATGCGAGTGCTTCGAGCGCCGGCAGCCCGAAGCCCTCATCGAGCGAGGGGTACGCGACCGCTGCAGCACTCCTGAGCAGCGCCGGCACGCTGTCGTCTCGGACATAACCGAGCTGCACGATGCGGTCCGCTGCTGGGGAGCTCTCGATGGCGCGGTCGATCTCCTCGACGCCCCATCCCCGCTGGCCGGCGAGGACCAGCTCATCGAGTGCGCCTGTGACGAGGTGCGGCGATGCCGCGGCGATCAATGTGGTCACACCCTTGCGAGGCTCGAGCGTGCCAAGGGCGACGATCCTGCGAGCCAGAGGATCGAGGCCGAGCGATTCGAGAGCGGCGGCGTCAGCTCCCGGTGTCGGCGGCATCGGCTGGAACCTGTCGTGGTCGATCCCATGGGTGGCGACGACGACCGGGACCTCCACAGCGACGTTGCGAACGAGGTCATCTGCTGTTCGCTGCGACACGCACACGAGGCAGCCCGCCTCACGGGCAGCTCGCTCGATGGCGTGGCGGAAGAACCGGACCTTCGCTGCCTCGTGGACCTCCGGGCGATCGAAGAAGGTCAGATCGTGAATCGTGACCACGACCGGTGTTCGCCTCGTGGTGGGCATCGTGTAGTGCGGGCCGTGGTGCACATCCACCCCGAGCCGGTCGATCCTGCGACCGAGGAGGAGCCGCTCGTAACCGAGCCTCATCACCGTCGAGTTTGGAACTGCAGGTACGACGGCGCCCGCACCAAGCGCCGCCATCCGCTCGACGTCTCCTCGGCGAGCGATCAACTGCAGCGTCAGGTCGTCTCGCTTCCCGAGCGCTCGCGCCAGCTCGATGGTGTAGCGACCTGCACCCGCCGGCGTCAGGGGAACCGCGCTGACGTCCAGGCTCACGTCCAACAAGCTCATCGAAGCGCCCGCCAGAGGGCGAGGTGCGCAGCAGCCACATCCACCCATCGATGGCGCCCAGCAAACGTCATCCCGGCTCCGCTTGCCTCAGCCTGTGCCGCACGACCTGCGCCGAGAAGGACAAGCCCATCGACGATGGCATCGTCGTCGTCCGGCTCGACGAGGGACACGACCGGAGCCGTCGCCATCGAGGGCGTGGTCGACGATGCCACGACAGGCGCGCCGTGGGCCATCGCCTCAAGAGGTGGCAATCCGAACCCCTCACTCATCGGCACATAGACGAATCCCTCACACTGCGCCAGGAGAGCAGCCAGCACCCCATCGCTCACCTGACCGAGCAGGTGGACCCTGCTTGAAGCCTCGAGAGCGCCTCCCCAGCCGACTGGACCCACGACCACGAGGTCAGGGACCGAAGACGACCGTTCCTGCGCACGAGCGTGCGCCGAGACCAGCCGGGCCAGGTTCTTGCGTGGCTCGAGCGTCGACACGCTGAGGAGGAACGCGTCAGAAACCCCCGTTGCAGCAAGAATCTCACTCGCCTGCGTGGGAGATGGTGGCGGGAGGTGGTCGGCCCCTTCGCCCACCACATAGACTCGCTCGCTCGCCACACCTGTTCGCCGCAGCTCGAGCGCAACTGGCTCCGACGGCACGAGGAGGGTGGCAGAAGACGCCACCACTCGTCGGAGCGCTGCCTCGTGCCAGCGGCGTCCACGAGGCGTCGTCAGCTCAGGGTTCGTGCGCCAGGCGAGGTCATGGACCATCACGGTTCGGGCAGGGCCACCCAATGCCACTTCTGGACCAGCGAGCGAGGTGAGGTGAAGGATGTCGCCATCACCGACACGCCCCATGCCCCTGTCCCAGAGGGCCACCTGGAATCGGTGCCCGAGCCGTGTGCTGCGCACCTCGACACCGAGGCCGTCGAGCGGGTCAGGCAGGCTCGCCCGGCTGGCGAGCGCCGTGACAGACAAGTCGTCGTCGTCAAGTGCGACAAGGCCAGCGACGAGCCCTCGTGCGTAGGTGCCGATACCGCCAGGCACACGTTGGCGGAGCTGCTCGACGACGACGCTGACCTCCATCAGCGAGCTGCTGCCCGCCGATAGACGTCCACCAGGCCCTCGGCCGTCCGGTCCCACGTGAAGTCCGCCACGCGGGCATGCCCGGCGGTGGTCAGGATCGTCCTGACAGCCTCGTCGCTGACCGCCGCGATGATCGCCGCTGCGAGGCCATCGACGTCGCCGATCGAGACGCTCAGGCATGCGTCGCCGACCGTCTCGACGAGCGCTCCAGCACGCGTCACGACGACCGGGACCCCGGCAGCCATCGCCTGCAGCGGAGGGAAGCCGAAGCCCTCGTAGATCGACGGGTAGGCAAGGACCGAGGCTCGCTCGAGCAGCGCCGCAAGCGCCGGCCCGTCCACGTAGCCGGTCGTGACGATCGAGTCACGAGCGGTTGACGCAGCGATCGCCTGCTCAAGCGCCTCGCTCCCCCACCCTGGTGGTCCAGCCAAGATCAGCTGGAGGTCCGGGAGAGCCGTCGCCACCGCAGAGAACGCTGCGACGAGGCCCGGAAGGTCCTTCCTCGGCTCAGCAGTGCCCACGGCCAGCACATAGGGCCGAGAGAGGTCGATGCCCTCTCGGAGCGCCGTCGGATCGGCCGCAGGAAGCGAGGGGACACCAGAGTGGACCGCGACGACCGACTCCCGAGGTGCTTTGAAGTGCTCTCGCACTTCCTCGGCGATGAACACTGTGGGCGTGTGGACGATGGCGCCACGGCGGAGGGCTCTCGCAATGAGCCGTGGATAGCGGAGCGTCGCCGGCTGACAGAGCTCGGGATAGCGAACACAGGTGAGGTCGTGCACGGTGACCACTCGTCCCGCCGTCGCCGAGGGCGGGACGGTGAAGTTGGTTCCATGGAGCACGTCGACGGCACCGAGGAACGATTCGGCCTTGGGGAAGTCGACGCGCGACCACGCAGCATGGAGCGGCCGCGCCGGCATCGCCCGCTGCTCGGTGGACACGCCTGGCGGGACCATCGATGCGAGGTGCTGCCTGGTCCGCCATGACACTGCGAATGCAGACAGGTCAAGGTCATCGCGAAGCGCCAGCGCGCCCAGGAGTTCACGAGTGAAGATTCCGACGCCAGTCTGCTGCCCGAGCAGCGAGGTGGCATCGATCGCCACCGAGAGCGACTGGTCAACTGCTCGAGGCTCGGACATCCTCCGAGCCTCGCACACTCCTATGCGCTGATCGCACCATCGATCGACAGGATCGCGCCCGACGCATAGGCCGCCTCATCGGAGGCCATGTAGCAGATCGCTCCTGCAACCTCGGAGGGAGTGGAGTAGCCGAGTGGCGTCATCAGCCTGTCGAGTTGCTTGAAGTCGGCATCGGCGGGGAGCCCGAAGTTGTGGACCAGCGGTGTGTCCACACCAGCAGGAGCGACAGCATTGCAGCGCACGCCCTTGCCGGCGTACTCGATGCCGATCGCACGGGTCATCATCGAGACACCACCTTTCGATGCGCAGTACGCAGCCGAGTAGGGCTGGCCCATCACGCCGGCCGTCGAGGAGGTGTTGATGATTACACCGCCGCCATCGAGGAGGACGGGCAAGGTGGTCTTGCAGACGAGGAACGTCCCGGTGAGGTTCACCGCGAGGATCTGGTTCCACCGCTCGAGCGACTGCTCGTGGGTGTTCGCGAAGCCACCGACGCCAGCGATGTTGCACACCACGTTGATCCGCCCGAGCGCTGCCACCGTCTTCTCGACAGCATCAATGACCGACGCCTCGTCGGTGATGTCGCACCGCAGAGCCACTGCAGTGCCTCCGGCATCGTTGATCTCCTGGGCAGCCTCGATAGCTCCGGCCTCCGCGATGTCGACGCACGCCACCTTGGCGCCCTCTGCTGCCATGCGGCGGGCGGTGGCCCGACCGATGCCGGACGCCGCACCTGTAATGAACGCAACCTTGCCGTCATAGCGACCCGCCTGAACGTGCTCAGGTGCAGTCCCCCGGTCGGCGTCGGCACTCCCCAGATTCTCGATCGGACTCATGGCCCCTCCCCTTCTCGATCTTTCGACGCATCATCATGACCCATATCCCTGGCTCAGCGCCCATCCTGACTCCGACGGTGCCTCACCTCCGCCGCTCGAGCTCGAGCGGCATCGTCAGCGGCTCCCTTGAGCGCGCGCTTGTCGACCTTGCCCATCGCTGTGAGCGGGAGTTCCTCGAGGACGACCACTGCGTCTGGTGCCTTGTAGTCGGCAAGGTTCGAGGCGACATGGCGTCGAACGAGCTCGAGTGACGGAGGGGTTGCTCCAGCCTTGACCACGATGAACGCGACGCCAACCTCGCCCAAGACGTCGTCCTCGCCCGCCACCACCGCCACCTGGTGGAGTCCCGGCACGCCGTCGAGCATCCGCTCGACCTCAGCTGGATAGACGTTGTAGCCGCCGCGCTGATAGAGCTCGTTGTCTCTTCCCACCAGGGTGAGGTTGCCTTCGTCGTCGAGCATCCCGAAATCGCCGGTGGTCACCCATCCCTCGGCGTCGATGACGGCACTGGTCGCAGCCTGATCAAGCGAGAGGGGTGCATCGCTGCGTCGAGGAGCGACATACCCCCGCATCACTGCCGCCGAACGAAGGCGAACACGCCCGACCTCGCCTGTCGCGACCTCGACGCCAGCACCATCGACCAGTTCGATCTCCACGCCCGCCACAGGTCGGCCGACGGTGGTCGCCACGATCTCATCTGCATCTCCGGGTCGGGTCCCTGTGCCAAGCGATGCCTCCGTGGAGGTGTAGCGGACCACCACCGGGACACCCAGGCGTGAGCGGAGCGCCGCCACCTGGGAAGGCGCCATCCTCGCTGCGCCCGTTCCCGCCACCCGAAGGTTCGACAGGTGGCGAGCATCGAGGTCGTCGAGCTCGAGGAGGAGCGCCCACTGGGTGGGCACGCCCTGTGCAACGGTGACGTCCTCATCGATCATGACGTCGAGCGCGCTTCGTGCACGCCAGGGCGAGGGCGAGATGATGGTGGTTACTCCGTGTGCGATCTCATCCCAGGCACGGGTGACGTAGCTGACGTGGGAGAAGGGCAGCGGAGAGAGCCGGCGATCGCCAGCCTGACTGAGTACATCGGTGCCTGCCGCTACCGCCGCCAGCGACCTGTGGTCAAACAACGCGCCCTTCGGCAGGCCGGTCGTCCCTGAGGTCCACACCACGGCTACCGGGTCGCTCGCCACCGGTCGGTGTCCCTCTGGCCGAGGCGCCTCGGGCACTGAGGCAAACTCGCTTCGAGCGATGACGATTCCTGCACTTGGTCCTAGCTCGGCGATGAGGTCATCCTCGACGACCGAGATGACAGGCAGCATCCGATCGAAGATGCTGGTGCGTTCGGTCTCCCCCATCCGGGTGTTGATACCTGTCGTGACCGCTCCGAGTCGGAGGCACGCTTGGTACAAGACGGCGAAGTCGATGGAAGGACCGAGGAGGGTGCACACCACGTCGCCGGCCCCAACCCCTCGGGCGCTGAGCCATGCGGCAGCCGAGTCGGCTGCGCGGCGCCACTCAGAGAAGGTGATGGCGCGCCGGGGCGTCGACCCGTGCGCAGGTTCGACGTAGGCCTCGACGGAGGCATTGATCTCGGCGGCACGGTCAAGGACAGCATCGACGGTCGACAGATCAGCGGTGACGATCGAGCGGGCTGCCATGGCGTGACGATGCTAGCGACGGGTGTCGGCGATCTCTGCCACGACTGCGTCGAGCAGGCGTGGCCATCCTTGCGCCGCCCAGGTGCCGAACGCGACGTCGCTTAACGAGCACACGCCGATCTCGAGGGTCGGCTCGATGACGGCGAAGCCACCTGCCTGGCCAAAATGGCCGAACGAGGTCGGGCCGAAGCTCGGTGGGGTCCAGTGAGGGAACTTGCCGCCCTTCACCTCAGGCCCGAGGCCCCACTCGCACGGATCGAACGATCCGAAACCAGGGAGGACGCCAGCGAGAGTCGGCTGCGATGGGGACCGTTCGGCCAATCCACTGGCTTCGTCAAGCAGCGCAGGGTGTGAGAGCTCGGAGAGCAGCCTGACAAGGTCGTCGAGGGGCCCGACCATCCCAGCACCAGCGGTACCTTGAAGCCGCGTTCGCTCAAGTCCCAGGGGGTCAAGCACCGCTTCGGCGAGGACTGTGGTGATGGCGAGGCCGGTTGATCGTTCGAGATGCGCTCCCACGAGCTCATAGCCTGCAGACGAGTAGATCCGACGGGTTCCTGGCTGGCACAGGGGCTCGGGGCGACCAGGTGCGGTCCCTCCTGCGTGGCTGAGGAGCTGGGCCAAGGTCGCACCCCAGCTGGTGGAGATGTCATCGAGGCTCACGATGCCTTCATCGCAGAGTGCCAACGCAGCATGGGCGGTTGCCAGTTTGGTGATCGAGGCCCACTCCAGCTCCACATCGACGTCGCCGACGGTGCCGAGCACCTCTGGAGGCTCGCAGGCAAGATCGATGACAGCCACCGCATGGATGGCACCCGGCCAGTCTGCAACGAGCTCGAGTGCCTGCACGATCTGATGCTACCGATGCCGCCCTATCCTCTCGGTTGTGATCGCTGTCTTGTGCGGAGGAGTCGGTGCCGCTCGCATGCTTCGAGCCCTCCGCCTGATCCTCGATCCTCGGGAGATCGTGGGCATCGTGAACGTCGGCGACGACCTCACCCTCCACGGCCTGCGTATCTGCCCAGACCTCGACACCATCACCTACACGCTGGCGGGCCTGGACAACACCGAGACCGGGTGGGGGCGGCTCGGCGAGACTTGGCGAGCCATGGCCGAGCTCGAGTTGCTAGGCGGCGAAGCGTGGTTCAGCCTCGGCGATCTCGACCTCGCCACCCACCTCTATCGGACGCAACGACTCTCCGAGGGTGCCTCGTTGTCGACCGTGACCCAGGAGCTGCTCGACCGGCGAGGCGTCGACGTCATGCTTCTGCCCGCTACCGATGACCCGATCGCCACCGAGTTCACCACGACTTCGGGCCAGCGGCTCAGCTTCCAGGAGTACTTCGTCAAGCACCACCACGATGTCGAGATCGCCTCGATCGAGTTCGCCGGGGCCGCACAGGCCACACCTGCTCCTCATGTGATCGACCTCCTCGAGACCGCCGAACGCATCATCATCAGCCCATCGAATCCGCTGATTTCGATCCAGCCGATCCTCGCCATCCCTGGCATCGCCGAGGTGCTCCGAGCTCGACGAGACCGAGTCGTGGCAGTCTCGCCTCTGATCGGCGGTCGGGCGCTCAAGGGTCCCGCCGACCGCCTCCTCGTCGAGCTAGCCGGCGAGGCGAGCAACGTCGCCGTCGCCGTCGCCTACGACGGCCTCCTCGGCACGCTCGTGATCGATGCCGGCGACAGCGCCGAGGTGCGCAGCGTCGAGGCCACCGGGATCCGCTGTATCGCCACGCCGACCCTCATGAGCGACGAGTCGGCGAGCCGGTCCTTGGCCAAGGCGATGCTCGATGCTTGAGGAGGCACCAGGCATCTGCGTCATGCCGGTGCGCGGGCTCGGCGAGATCGCACCAGGCGATGACTTGGCCGCACACCTCGCCGCCGTGCTCGGCCCTGCGCAAGATGCGCAAGATGCGCAAGATGCGCAGATGCTCCGTGACGGCGATGTGCTGGTCGTCACCCAGAAGGTCGTCTCCAAGGCAGAGGGGCGGATCGTCCCCCTCGACCATGACGATGAGGCGGCGAAGGTCGCCCTGGTCGAAGCAGAGTCAGTCAGAGTGCTGCGTCGACGCGGCAGCCTGCTGATCACCGAGACGACGCACGGCTTCATCTGTGCCAATGCGGGAATCGATCTCTCCAACGTGGCTGAGGGCACCGCGGCGCTGCTTCCCGTCGACCCTGACCGGTCTGCTCGACGGCTCCGTGCTGATCTGCGTCGCCACCTCGACGTCGAGGTGGCGGTGATCATCTCCGACACCTTCGGGCGGACATGGCGCCAAGGAGTGACCGACGTGGCAATCGGGTCAGCCGGACTTGTCGCCGTGCTCGACCTCAGAGGCACGCTCGATGCGATGGGCCGAGAGCTGAATGCGACCACCGTCTGTCTGGCCGATGAGCTCGCCGGCGCCGCGGATCTCGTGATGGGCAAGGCGACCAACACCGCCGCCGCCATCATCAGGGGCTGCCCGGCTCACTTCTTCGGGGACGGATCGGTCACCGACGACATCGTCCGTGGACCAGCCGACGACCTCTTCCGCTGAGAGGTCAGGCTTGGGCGAGCTGAGTGCGGACGAAATCGATGGTTGCTCGAACCCCGTCGTCGATCGACGTCCAACTCCGCCACTCGAGCTGCATGGCAGCTCGCTCGACGTCGAGGCACGAGCGCGAGAGCTCGCCGGGCCGGGCGTCCGCAAACGTCGCTGCTGTCGACGACCCAGCCGCGGCCGCCATGACTCGGTAGAGCTCGTTGACGCTCAGCTCGCGGCCTGTGCCGATGTTGATGACCAAGCCCCCGGAGCGTGACGCAGCTCTGACGAACGCGTCCACCACGTCGTCGACGAAGACGAAGTCTCGGGTCTGCTCGCCAGACCCGAAGATCGTCACCGGCTCATCTCTGAGCAGTCGCTCGGCGAATATCGAGACCACGCCGGCCTCACCGTGCGGATCCTGGCGCGGCCCATAGACATTGCCGAGGGCAAGTGCGGCGAACTCGAGGCTGTGGAGCTCTCGATACGCGACCATGTAATCGATCATGGACTTCTTCGACACCCCATAGGGCGACAGCGGTCGGTGCGGCACGCTCTCTCGGGTCGGGATGTCCTCGTCAGGAGGTTCGCCATAGAGCGTGCCGCCGCTCGCTGCTGCGACCACCCGAGCAGCGCCTGCTCGACGGGCACCTTCGAGGACGTTGATCGATCCAAGGACGTTGATGGCCGCATCGAACCCGGGTCGCTCTACCGACACCCGGACGTCTGCCTGAGCTGCCAGATGGAAGACGACCGACGGGGCACGACGCTCGATCAGGGTGACCGTATCGTCGCTTCGTATATCGACCTGGTGGAAGCGGAGCCGTCCTGTGGTGCGGGCCTCGGCGAGATTGGCCAGACGTCCGGTCGAAAGGTCATCGATCACGTCGACCTCGTGACCCTCGGCGAGGAGCCGATCCACGAGGGTTGAACCGATGAAGCCTGCGCCACCGGTGACGAGCATCCTCACGACGAGGGCACTCGCTCTCCGTGTACCACACGTCCAGCCTCGATCTCCACGCCACGGCCGAGCACAGTCGTCGGTTCGAGAACTGCCCCGTCGCCGACCCGTGCCCCAGGACCGACGATCGAACCGCGAACCTCAGCGCCACGTCCGATCACCGCGCCAGGCAGCACGACTGAGGCGTCGACGATGGCGTCGGCCGCGACCGTGACGTCGGTGTCGAGCACGCTGCGATCGACGTTCGCTCCTTGGCCGATGGTCGCTCCAGGCAGGAGATAGCTCGAGCCCTCCATCCGCCCTCTGGTGATCAGCATCGCTCGGCGACCTTCGAGGAGGTCGTCGTGGGCTTGGAGGTAGGCCTCTGGTGTCCCGGTGTCGAGCCAGTAGCCATCGTCGCTCTTGGCGAACAGGACGCCGGCAGCAACCATCTCGGGAAACGTTGCTCGCTCGATCGAGACGCGCTTCCCCAGCGGGACGCGATCGAGGAACGCAGGCTCGAAGACATAGGTCCCTGCGTTGATCTCGTTCGTCGGCGCTGTCCCTGCTGGTGGCTTCTCCACGAAGGCGATGACCCGACCGTCCTCGTCGGTGGGCACGACACCGAAACGAGAGGGATCCTCGACCGGGTGCAGCGCGACGGTCCCCTCAGCGCCGGCAGCGCGGTGGAACGCCACTAGCGACGTCACGTCGAGATCGGTCAGCACGTCACCGTTGACTACGACGAACGTGTCGGTGACCCCAAGCTCCTCGGCCGCAAATCTGACCGCACCAGCGGTGTCCAGCGGCTCTGGCTCGACCGCATAGCGCAGGGAGACGCCCGCGCACTCGCCGTCGGGAAAGGCCTCGATGAATCGGTCAGGCAGGTAGCCGAGCGAGAGCACGGCCTCATCCACACCGTGGCGATGCAGGTGGGCGAGGACGCCCTCGAGCATGGCCACGCCCATGATGGGAAGCATCACCTTGGGAGTGCTGAGCGTCAGCGGTCGCAGCCTCGTCCCTTCACCACCGACCAGGATGACAGCCTGCACGGCGCTACTTCTTCGTTGTCGTGGTTGTGGGCTTCGCCGTGGTCGAGGGGGTGCTCGCTGCGGTGGTGGTGGTCGAACCGGTTGCTGCAGTCGTCGTCGAGCCAGTTGCGGCGGTGGTGGTCGGCGAGGTCGCCGTCGACTGAGCGGCGACCAGCATCTTCTGGATCGTGGTCGAGCTCGGTCGCAGCACCGTGGCACCCTCAGGCACGAACGCCACCGTCACGAGGCCATTCGACGAGAAGTGGACTGCGCCCGGATCGCTGGAGGTGAGCGTCGCCTTGGTGGTGGCGAAGTTCGGCCAGTAGGAGATCACGACGCGTCCCTTCTTGCCGGCGTCAGGGGTCGAGGCGGGGCAGGCAGACCCATTGGTCCACGTTCCCCCGACCGTGCCTCCCGATGCAGGCAGGACGAGCTTGTTCGACGAGATCGTGAGACCCGGGTAGTCCTTGGCAAATCGTGCCACGGTGGCGTTGGTGCCGGCCTCGGCGGCGGTCTTCGGAGCCAGCTTGACGACACCATCCGCCTGGGCTGTCAGCGGCGGGGTCGTTGACGGTGAGGCGGCCAGCGACGGCTGGAGCTTGCCGCAGACGTCGAACGCAAGAGAGGCGAACGTGGTCGAGCCAGCGATCGGCGTGACGCCGGTGGTCGTCGTGGCGGCACGGTTGCTCTGGTACTCGTGGCGGGCGAAGAACACCGACACGAGCCCGATGATCACGATCGCGGCGATGGCCGCGTAGAAGTTGGTCGGTCGCTGAGAGCGATACGACTTCCCGCCACCGGTCGATCCGACCTTGGCGACCCACTTTCCAGACTGGCTCTGTGCCACGGCGGGACAACTTAGCCGGTCCTGAGCGGACAGCGGTCCGAGTCGCCTGAGCGATCCGCAGCCCTGGGCGCCTCGATTCGTGGGGACGGAGGGATTCGAACCCTCACTGAAGACGGTTTAAGCGTCCTGCCTCTGCCATTGGGCTACGTCCCCTCGGCCTCCATCTTCTCGCATCGGGCCGCCTCGAGCAGCACCAATGCCACGAAACGCAGGGCGGTCCCCGGCCATGACTCGCTCAGACTGCCGGACCTTGCCCGAGAGGGGGTCCCTCGGCAGGAAGGGCGAATGCCTTGGCCAGCGAGACCGGGGCCTTGCGCAACCACGCCTCCGTCAAGAGCTCTTCGATCAGCTCACGAGGAGCCGGATCGATGTCCACACCGACGCACGAGAGGCGTTTTCCCCAGAACACCGGGTGGCAGACGTCTGGATGAGAGGCCGTTGCTGCGAGGATGCCCTGCTCGTCGAGCATCACTCGGAGCAGCTGATCATCTGGAACGGTGGCGAAGATCTTGTTGCGCACCCTGAACGAGCCGATGTCGTGGTGGGGCACCTCGACGCTCTCAGGGAGCGACAGCGCCCACCTTCGGACCTCCGCCATCGTCGCCACAAACCCATCGTGCCATCGCTGAGCACATGGGGCAGAGCGGAAGGTTCGAGTCGAGTGCATGGCCACCGGAGACGTTGCCACCACGAACGTGCCATGAAGGGCAAGAATGAAGACGTGCAGCGCTCGACGTGTCGGACCGGGCGGGCTTGGGCGGCCGCAATGGCCCTCGGGCTCGCCATTGGCGGTCCGCTCCTTGCCGTCGTCCCTTCGGAGGCGGCACCAAGCGCCCAGCAGCAGGTGTCCCAGCTCACCGCCACCTTGAATGCCGCCCAGCAGCAGTCGGAGGCTCTCTCGCAGCGCTACGACCAGGCGGTGAGCGACCAGCAGACCGCGGCGTCCCAAGCTGCGGCTGCCAAAGCCCATGTCCAGAAGCTCAAGGGGCGCATCACGCTCACCACCATGAAGCTCCGCTCGGACGCGCTGAATGCCTACATCACGGGATCTGGCGCATCGTCAGGCATCGCTGTGTTCTCGACCTCGCTCGACGCACAGGCATCTCGCCAGCAGTACCTTGCCGCAGCGGTCGGCAACCTTCATCGCACCGAGGTCACGTTGACCCACGAGCGTCAGGCTGCCCACAGTGCGCAGGCCGCCGCCGAAGCGAGCGAGGCACGGGCGTCGGCCAGTGCGGCTCAAGCGAGCGCCCTGGCGGCAAAGAACCAGCAGCTCGAGGCCAGCGTCGCAAGCCAGCTCACTTCGGCCAAGGCCGAGGTTGCGCGACAGGCACAGGCCGCTCTCGCTGCCCAGGAAGCTACGGCACGACAGGCAGCCGCACAACAAGATCAGCAGGCGGGCGGCGCTCATGGTGGGTCGACTGGACCAGTCGGCGGTTCCTCAGGCGGGAGCGGCAGCGGACTCTCCGCCCTCAAGGCAGCGATCACCCAGATCGGCGTCCCCTACGTCTGGGGTGGCGAGAGCCCAGGCCACGGCTTCGATTGCTCGGGGCTCACGCAGTGGGCATGGGCACAGGCAGGTGTGTCGATCCCCCGCACCGCAGCTGGCCAGTGGGCCGGCCTGCCGCACGTCTCGCTCAGCTCGCTGCAGCCCGGAGACCTCTTGCTGTACTTCAACCTCGACGGCGACCACACGGTGGACCACGTGGTGATGTTCGCCGGCTCAGGGCCCTACGGGACGAGCACCGTCATCGCCGCTTCCCACACCGGTGAGCCAGTCGGGTATGGACCGCTGTTCACGACCGATCTGATCGGCGCCGTGCGACCCTGACGACCTGAGGACCGCAGGTGGTCGTGCAAGAGTGTCCTGTGGCTTCCCCTGATCTCAGCCTCATCATTCCTGCCTACAACGAGGGAGATCGACTCGCGACCGGCTTCGCACGCTTGGAGCGTGCCGGCGAGGACGGGCGCCTCGACCTCAGCCGGCTCGAGCTGCTCTACGTGGATGACGGCTCGAGCGACGACACCGCAGCCCGTGCCGCTGAGCTCGCCGACCGACTGCCCAATGCCCGGGTCCTCCGCCAGCCCACCAACCGTGGGAAGGGCGCGGCGGTCCGGTGCGGCGTCGCCGCCGCGACCGCTCCTCGGCTGATCTTCACCGATGCAGACCTGGCCATCGACCCTCGCCAGATCCCGTCGATCACACGAGCCCTCGACGACGCCCCGTTCGCCGTCGGCAGCCGTGCTGTTCGAGGTCACGTCGACTACGGCAGCCGAGTTCGCACGATTGCTGGACGGGGCTTCAACCGCCTTGTGCGACTGCTCAGCTCGGTCGACCTTCGCGACACCCAATGCGGCTTCAAGGGACTCCGGACCGCAGAGGCAAAGCTCCTGTTTCACCTCACAAGCATCGAGGGCTTCGCCTTCGATGTCGAGCTGCTGGCCGGGGCCCGTCTCCTCAGCTGGCCTGTCGCCGAGGTTCCAGTGAGCTGGAGCGACGTCAGCGGCACCCACGTCCGTCTCGCTCGAGACTCGGCCATCATGTTGCTCGACCTCTTCCGCTCACGCCTCTCGAGCCGACACCTGCCGACGATCATGGGACTCGAGAATCTCGGCCGATCGACCGACCTCGAGATCGCGTCCGCAGTCGCAGGGACGGCACTCGAGGCGGCCCCGCTCGTCAACCTCATCGATGGGCGGCGGGTCCTGCTGGCGCCGCTGCTCACCGGCGACCAGGCACTCGGACTCCTGCGCAAGGTGAGCCAGACCGTCGGTGGCACCGCACTTGAGTTGGCGGCGATGGAGCTGGTCGATGCCTCCTCGATCGTGACGCTCGTGGCTCCCGGCTGACCTGCTCTCACAGCACCTCGATCCCGTCGGTACCATTGGTCGATGGAGGAATCCCGCCAGGTCGACGAGCGGCAGCTCTCCCGCAACCTCGTCCCGCTGCCGATGGTGGTGGAGGACGAAGGGTTGCCCGACCCGCGTCAGGGTGATGTCGACGAGTGGGGACGCTCGGAGCGCGTCCGTTCCTTCATCCGAACCGTCTACGAGCCGATGTACTCCAAGTGGTTCCGGGTCGAGTGGGAGCACTTCGACCGGATCCCGGCTGAAGGAGGCGGCCTGCTCGTTGCGAACCACGCCGGTGCGGTCCCCTCTGATGCGCCGGTGATCATGCACGGGATCGAATCGCGCCTCGGCCGCCCGGTCTACGGCATGGCGGACTACTTCTTCCGAACGGTCCCGTTCATCGGAACGATGTGGTCGCGCTCAGGTGGCGTGGCGGCTCGTCCAGAGAACGCTGAGCGCCTCCTCGGCGAGCAAGGCCAGCTGGCACTTGTCTTTCCCGAAGGTTCGAAGGGTCCATCGAAGAGCTTCTCGGAGCGCTATCACCTTCGCCGCTTCGGGCGAGGCGGCTTCGTCGAGATCGCGATGCGCTCTGGCACGCCGGTGATCCCGCTTGCGGTCGTGGGGTCGGAGGAGGCCATGCCGGTCCTGTTCAAGGTCCCCGCACTGGCCAAGCTGCTCGGCACCCCCTACTTCCCGGTGACTGCAAACCTCCTTGCCATGGGGCCGCTCGGGATCGTGATGCCCTTCCCGGCCAAGATCAAGATCAGCGTGCTCGAACCCATCACCTTCGACGTCGAGCCCGGACTGGAGCGCTATCCCCGGTCCTTGGTGCTCGAGCAGGCTGACCGAGTGCGCGAGCTCATCCAAGAGCAGGTCTTCGAGATGCTCCGCTCGAGGCGGAGCATCTGGTGGGGCTGATGGGACGACGCGTCCTCGTCACCGGCGCCGACACCTTCTGGGGTGGACGCGTGATCCAAGCGCTCGAAGAGGAGCCGACGATCGACGTCATCCTCGGCCTGGGCGAGCACGACCCCTCGGTGCCCTTCGAGCGAGCCGAGTTCGTCCGAGCCGACCAGACGTATTCAATCCTCCACCGACTCGTGCGGGCAACCGCCGTCGACACCATCATCCACACCTTCCTGGTCTCAGATTCGACCACCGTGTCGTCTCGAGCGCTCCACGAGATCAATGTGATCGGCACCATGAACCTCCTCGCTGCCGCCGGAGCGGAGGGCTCGAAGGTCTCGAGCCTCGTGGTCAAGTCCTCCACCAAGATCTATGGCGCGAATGAGCGCGATCCATATTTCTTCACCGAGGAGAACCGTCGCTCCACCTCAGCCCACACGATGGTCGAACGATCGCTGATCGAGGCCGAGTCGCTCATCGACGATTTCGCCCAGGATCACCCAGAGATCGCCGTGGCGACCCTGCGATTCGCCAATGTGCTCGGCGGCGGACTGCGCACCCCTATCACCCGGAACCTGTCACGCCCACTGTGCCCGACCCTGCTCGGCTTCGACCCGCAGCTCCAGTTCGTCGAGGCGACCGATGTCGTGCGATCGCTTGAGCACGCGGTCAAGCGCGACCTTCGGGGCACCTACAACGTGGCTGGTCGGGGTCGTATCCCCTGGTCAGAGGTGGTGAAGCTCGCTGGCGCTCGACCGCTGCCGATCCCAGCCGTCCACCACAAGCTCCTGATGCGACCGTTCCAGGCGGCTGGCATCTACGAGATGCCCGATGAGCTCGCCGATCTCCTGCGCTTCGGTCGAGGCGTCGACACCTCGAAGATCGAGGCCACGGGCTTTAGGTACCGCGCCACCTCCGCAGGAGCGGTGCAGTCATTCACCGAGCAGCTCCGCCTCGACAGAGCGGCGGGAACATCACCGACGACGTATCGATACGAGCACGACGTCGAGCAGTTCTTCAGGCATTCGCCCGCTGTCGTCGATCGCCGCTAGTCCTCGATCGGGTCGAGCCAGCCACCTACAAGCTCATCGCGCCGCACCACCCACTCCTCCTGGGTGATCGCGAATCGACAGTGGTCCTCCCAGACGCCATTGATCTGAAGGAACCGCTCTGCGGTGCCCTCGAAGCGGATGCCGAGCTTCTCGACGACCCGAAGCGAGCGATCGTTGCGGGGGATGATCGAGATCTCGATCCGATGGAGAGCGAGCTCGTCAAACGCGAAGGCCAGCGCCACCACCACCGCCTCGGGGACATAACCCCGACCGGCACAGCCCTGGTCGACCCAGTAGCCGACGTACGCACTCTGGAAAGGACCCCGCTGCAACGACGAGAGCGTCAGCTCGCCGACGAGACGGTCCCCGACGAAGATCCCGAACCCATACCCCGTGGCCATCTGGCGCTCGCGCTCTCGCAGCGAGCACCGAGCAGCGAAGGAGTTCCGGTCCTCAGGCGGCACCGGCGCACCGGCCGGTCGAGGCTCCCACGGCACGAGCCAGTCACGGCATCGATCCCTGATCTCGATCCACTGGCCATAGTCGTGTGCGCTCAGGGTGCGAATCGAGACTCGCCGACCATGGCGAACCAAGCTGCCGCTCGGATGGCTGCGAGCACCACGCATCAGACCTCTGTTCCTGTCGCGCACAAGCGAGCATCGTTGCAGCCCCCGCTGCCCCGCGCCAGCATCACCGTCCTCGCAGTGAGGCGATCAGCCCGTCGAGGATGTCCGACTCCGATGTCAGGCAGCCGTCGAGCCCGAGACGTCCGATCGTGGCCGCCAAGATGATGAGGCCGCCGACGATGACGTCCTCTCTGCCCGGCACCATGCCAGGTCGGACCGATCGAGCGGCCACGGTCTCCGCCGCCAACACGTCGCGCCAGGATCGGATCGACTCGAGTGACAACCAGTGGTGGTGGACGGCATCGCGGTCGTAGTCGCCAAGATGCTGATCGAGCATCGCCAAGGTGGCCACTGTCCCGGCCAGGCCCACCATCCGGCTGCCGACGGGGACCTCGGCCAGCCTCGGGATGGCCTCAAAGGCGCCATCAAGCGCATCGGCCACCATCGCCTCGGCCACGGCGAGCTCACCTTGGGTCGGTGGGTCACCGAGGAGCGTCCGCTCGCTCACGCGAACACAGCCGACCTGCATCGAGTGGGCCTCGATCTCTCCGTCGGCCGCCACCACGATCTCTGTCGATCCCCCGCCGATGTCGAGCACGAGATCCCACCCTTGGACGGCATCGAGACCGACCGTGGCGCCAGCGAACGAGAGTCGACCCTCCTCGATGCCGCTCAAGATCTCAGCCTCGACGCCGCAGATCGCCGAGGCCGCCTCGAGAAACTCGGGCCCATTGCTCGCATCTCGGGCTGCTGACGTGGCGGCGAGCCTGCCAGCAACAACCTCGTGGGCGTCCATCAGCTTGCGGTACGACGCCAGCACCGAGAGCGTGCGCTCCAGCGCCTCGTCAGCCAGCCGACCGGTGGCATCGACACCTTGACCCAAGCGGGTGATCCGCATCTCGCGGGCCAGCACCTCTCCGTCGCTCGATTCGATGAGCAAGCGCGTCGAGTTCGTCCCACAATCGATGGCAGCAAGTGCTCCGATCACAGCGATGAGCCTCCCACATCGTCGAGAGACCCCAGCGTCGCTCGCACGACATCGCCGAGTTCGACCTCCTGAGCGACCATGGCGCCGGCGGGGTCGTCGAACCCCGCCAACCAGCTCGCCAGATGGGCGTGGAGGCACTTGAGACCCTTCCTCGTCCCGCCGACGCCCCCTGAAGGCGCAGGGAGCTCGTGGTGCTCGATCAGCGCGGTACGCCTCGCTGCGTGCTCGTCGTGGATCCGCACGAGCTCATCAGGGTCGAGCATCGCCTCGACTCGCCTGACCCCGCCGACAGATTCGAGCCGGCTCACCTGCTCCTTGAGCGAGGGATCGATCAACCAGTAGAGGGTCGGCATCGGCGTGCCATCGTCGAGGTGCGGCGCGTTCTCGATCACCACCGGAGCGCCGCTTCGTCGCCGCACCGCGATCCGGAAGGCGCCTGCAGGTCGCCGACCGAGGAGCTCGGTGACCACCTCGACGTCGTCGCTCGACGCCGAGGTCGCGCTCATTGCTTCCAGAACTCGAGCGAGCCGACGATGCGGCTCACCAGTCCTGGCGAACTCGGGGTCGACGCCTTCTTCTGTGCCTTCGCCGCCACCGACGAGCTGGCCGGTGCGTCGCTCGTGCCTGTCGGCAGGAGTGCGACTGCGGATGGCTGAACTGGTGCAGCGAGTCCCGGATCACCTGGATACGGCGAGGCACCACTCGACGAGGAGCTCGGCGAGCCAGACGGCGGCAGGACTTGGACGAGTCGCTGGCCGGGTTGGACGAGCTGGTACTGCTCTCGAGCCAACTTGGCGATTTCGGTCGGCGAGGTGAGCTTCGCCTGCTCAGCGGCAAGCGCTCGGTCCTGAGAACGAAGGCTCGCCAGCTGCGCGCTGGCAGCTGCCATCTGGCGGTGCTGGTTGAGAAGGGTCGAGAAGGGGAACCACGCAGCGAGCAGCAGTGCCGAGAGCGCCAGCGCCCCAGCGACCAGGATCCTCCCGCGGGTCTTCTGCGACCGTCGCCGATCGTCGCCGCGACGAGGCGTCGCAGGCGCCCGTGGCGACGAGGGCTTCGATGCCCTGGTCGGCTTAGCTTGCGCCACCACGTCCCCGTCGCTCGACAGCGGCCGCGCCGAGGAAGCGGCCCTGATCGCCAAGGTCCTCCTCGATCCGGAGCAGCTGATTGTACTTCGCCACGCGATCGCTGCGACACGGAGCCCCGGTCTTGATCTGCCCGGCGTTGGTGCCCACAGCCAGGTCAGCGATAGTGACGTCCTCAGTCTCACCAGAGCGATGCGAGATGACCGAGCGATACGACGACTGCGTGGCCAGCTCGACGGTCTCGAGCGTCTCGGTCAGGGTTCCGATCTGGTTGAGCTTGACCAGAACGGCGTTGGCGACGCCCAGGTCGATGCCACGGCCGAGGAGCTCGGTGTTGGTGACGAACACGTCGTCGCCGACCAGCTGGACGCGGTCGCCGAGCTTGGCGGTCAGGTCTGCCCACCCATCCCAGTCCTCTTCCGCCATGCCGTCCTCGATGGAGACGATCGGGTACCGATCGCACAGCTCCACCCAGTAGTCGGCGAGCTCGGCAGGGCTCAAGGTGCGCCCCTCGCCCTCGAGGACGTACTTCCCGTCCTTCCAGAGCTCTGAGGTGGCGGGGTCGAGGGCGATCGCAACTTCGTCACCAGGCGTGCGGCCAGCTGCCTCGATCGCCGCCAGGAGGATCTTGACCGCCTCCTCGTTGTTCGGCAGGTCAGGAGCGAAGCCCCCCTCGTCGCCGACTGCGGTCGAGAGACCCTTCGACGCCAGCAGTGACTTGAGCGAGTGGTAGCACTCCGTCCCCCAGCGGAGCGCCTCGCCGAATGAGCTCGCGCCCACCGGCATGAACATGTACTCCTGGAAGTCGATCGAGTTGAGCGCATGGGCGCCCCCGTTGATCACGTTCATCATCGGCACTGGAAGCACGTGCGCGTTCGTGCCGCCGATGTGTCGATAGAGCGGGATTTCGAGCTCAGCCGCCCCGGCCTTCGCCGCCGCCAGCGACACCGCCAAGATCGCGTTGGCCCCCAGGCGGCTCTTGTTCGGGGTGCCGTCGGCCTCGATCATCGCCCGATCGAGCGCACGCTGATCGAGGGCATCGAAGCCCTCGAGGACGACTGCGATCTCACCGTTGACGTTGTCGACCGCCTGCTCGACGCCCTTGCCCATCCACGCATCGCCACCGTCTCGGAGCTCGGTCGCCTCGTGCACGCCGGTCGAGGCCCCCGACGGAGAGATCGCTCGTCCCCGTGCCCCTGAGTCAAGGACCACCTCTGCCTCAACCGTGGGATTCCCGCGGGAGTCGAGGACCTGACGTCCGATGACGATCTCGATGGCGCTCACCGGCGCTCCTTTCCGACACGTTGACGAGTTCCACGCTACCCGGGCCGCAGGTCAGGATCGTGGCACGGTCGACGAGTCGCTCTCCTCGGTGGCGATGATCTCGTCGCGCAGCGAGTCGCTCCGACGTCGGAGGGCCATCTCAGAATCCACGCCCAACTGCCTCGACAGGTCGGTCACCGCAGCCAGTGCGGTTGCCACGAGGTCCGCCGCGTCACCCGTGGAGGTTGCCGCGGCATCGTCGACCGAGTCATCGATGAGCAGCTCGATGCCAGCAAGCGAGGTTCGAGCATCTCGCAAGGTCGCTTCCCTCGACGGTTCCTCGATGCCGATCGCCGCCGCCTTGCGGCGCAGCTTGGTCCACCTGGTCAAGGCCGGGAGTGCGGCGGGGATGCCCTCTGTGACCGAGGCCCGGCCCTTCTCGGCCTTCTTGATGTCCTCCCAGCGGGCCGCGACCTCGTCGGGTGTGTCGGCCACGGCATCGCCGAAGACATGCGGGTGACGTCCGATCAGCTTGATCCTGACGCCGTCGAGCACCTGCGTGAGGTCGAAGCGACCTTCCTCCGCAGCCAGGTGGGCGTGGAACACGACCTGGAAGATCAGGTCACCGAGCTCTTCGGCGACGTCGCCGTAGGCGGCGGTGAGCTCGTCCTCGCTAGCCTGAGCGTCCGTCATTGCGGCATCCAGGGTCTCGAGGGCCTCGAGCGACTCATAGGCCTCTTCGAGCAGATGGCGTGCCAGCGAGCCATGGGTCTGGCGCTGATCCCACGGGCACTCGGCCCGAAGGCGTGCCATGAGGTCGACCAGGTCCTCAGCCGCTTCCCCGACGGTGCGCAGCTCGGGCACGAGGACGCTGGTCAGGTGGTCTGCCTGCTTGAACCGATCGAGGTCATCGATGGCCACCTCCTCCACCACCTCGTCGTCGAGACCGAGGTGGTGGAGCACGATGGCGCGCCCACCACCATCGATCAGATCGGTGTCGATCGACAGCTTGAGGTCGGAGAGCACGGCTGGCGAGTGGCACTGGGCCACGAGCAGTGGTCCTGGCCCCCTGAGGCGTCTGCCTGCTAGGTCGGTGGCGTCGACGAGGCGGATGCCGCTTCGCAGCGGATCGAGCCCGAGGCGCGCCACCACCAGGTCGATGAAGCTCAGCGAGGCGACGAGCTCGATCTCGATCTCATGGCGCTCTCGGAGCTTCTCGACGGTCGCTTCGGCGACGAGTGGCGACCCCGGGACGGCGTAGACGATCCTGCCGTGCAGCTGTGCCGCAGCGACGAGCTCGTCGACGATCTGGTCATAGACCTCGTCGAAGGTTTCGGCCGTCTCATAGAGGTGATCGAAAGTGGTGGGGTGAAGAGCCGCGCTGGCAGCTGGATGGACCTTGGTCCGCAGGAACACAGGCCACGGACCGTGGAGCAGGTCCAACGTCGCAGGTGCGAGCAGGTCCTCGCCCGCTGGTCCGAGACCGACGACGACGATACGGGCGTCGCCCACCCGTTCAACCAGCGCCGACAGATGGTGTGGTCGATGACGACGGCACGTTCGCAGCCGCGTTCGGGATCCACGAGACCGGTGGGCTCTGCGGTGCCACCACGCCGGAGGCTGCCGCCCCTGAGCTCCAGCTGCCGTAGCGAGGGTTGACCCAGACATGTGCGGTGCGGACGAGGTGTGACGCAGCTCCCGATGCGCGAGTGGCATCCGCCGCCAGGACGCTTCGCCGGACGATGCTCTCGATCGACGAGAAGCTGGTCGGCGTGCGCTGGGTCACCGTCAAGATGACATAGGCGCCGTTCGACGAGGGGAGCGGCTGGCTCAGCCCGCCCACCGTCAAGCTGCCCACGTCCTTCTGGACCGACTGGTACTGGGCAGAGTTGGGGCTGAAGCAGCCGAGCGCTCCCCCGCTGGCCTTGGAGGCCGAGTCGATCGACTTGGCTTGGGCAGTGGTGGCGAAGTCGCCACCAGCAGCGAGATCGGCTCGAACCGAGGTGGCAGTCGCCTTGTCAGCAAGCAGGATCCCCGACACGCAGATCGTGTCGAAGTCACTCGAG
>Ga0118677_10004211_pt1 | contig 25961 bp, 19 predicted proteins | sample AliMusrvi5mmetaG_FD_86154 | JGI IMG/M metagenome (GOLD analysis project Ga0118677, IMG submission 86154)
GCGCAATCGTATTTCCGTAACTCTTGCTCATTTTGCGTCCGTCAGTTCCGGAAAGAACAGGCACTTTGGTTAATTTCTCGATTGGTTCTTTAAAAACCCCGGTTTTGAAAACCGTATTAAACCGGCGGGCAATTTCCCGGGTGAGTTCAATGTGGGGAATCTGATCCTGTCCCACCGGAACCAGATCGGCCTGATACATCAAAATGTCCGCGGCCTGCAAAACCGGATATCCCAGAAAACCATAGGTTCCCAGATCTTTATTGGAAAGTTCATCAATTTTACTCTTATAAGTGGGAACCCTCTCCAACCATGCTACGGGAGTAATCATCGAAAGCAATAAATGCAACTCGGCGTGCTCCGGAACTTCAGACTGCACAAATAAAGTTGAAAGATTCGGATCTATTCCCGCCGCCAGCAAATCGATTGCGGCTTCAAGGCTGTTGTTGCGCAAATTTACCGCATTATCGTAAGCAGTGGTAAGCGCATGCCAGTCGGCGATAAAAAAATAACAATCGTATTCTTTCTGGAGTGAAGCCCAGTTATTGATCGCACCGATTAAATTGCCCAAATGCAATTTGCCGGTGGGCTGAATTCCCGAGAGTACGCGTTTCTTCATAAGATAAAAAAATTATATCACAGCATGTTTGGCTTTGCATTTAAATATCTGAGAGCAAAATCACCTAATTCATGGAACACCGGAGCCGAGGTGGTCTCCCCCCAGATCGAACCCTTGGGATCATCCACGATAATCAACATGGAAATCTTGGGATCGTTGGTAGGGGCAAAAGCAAAATATGATGCCACGTAATGCCCTTTCAGGTATCCGATTGACCCTTCGTTAATCTTTTGAGCGGTTCCGGTCTTGCTGGCAACGGAAAAGCCGTCGATTTTACCGTAATGTCCGGTTCCCTTATAAGTAACGTCTTCCATGATGAGCGTGGTTTCCTTCGCCGCTTTTTCACTGATCGGATGGGAAAGAACGGTTTTCCCTTTGGAAATAACGATTTTTTCATCCGCACTGGAAACCCGCTTGATCAGAATAGGAGAAATCCGCTCGCCCTTATTGGCAATCGAATTTAACGCTGATAATAATTGAATCGGAGTACATGCGATTCCCTGTCCGAAGGTAATCATTCCGATATCGGAGGCGTACCAGCGCTCTACCGGACGCAGAATACCGCGCGATTCCCCCGGCAGACCCAGATTGATCGCTTCGCCAAAACCAAACTCTTTGATGTAGCGATAGAAATTATCCTTCCCGAGTTTAAGTCCGACCTGTACGGCGCCGGTATTGAACGACTGCTGAAGCATTTCCGAGACCGTAAGCGGAGCTCCTTCAGCCCAACGGCTCTGTTTGTGGGAATTCTGAATAACTTTTCCACCCACGGTGATTGAATTCAGGAAAACCAGTTTCGTATCTCGGACAACCTTCCCCGCGTCAACCGCTGAGGCAACCGTGATGCACTTGAAGGTCGACCCCGGTTCATAGACCCAGCTTACCGCCTTGGATTGCCAATCCTTGAGCGGGAATTTGGAATAATTGTTCGGATCAAGCCGCGGAGTTGAAGCCAGCGCCAGAATTTCCCCGTTTTTCGGGTTCATCATAATCACCATGGCAAAGTTGGAACTGTATTTTTTGGCTGCCGCCTCGATAATTTCCTGCGCTTTATATTGGAGATTTTCGTCAATCGTCAGAGTGACATTCATCCCGTCTTGCGGTTTTTCGATAATTTTCTCGTTACTGGAAACGATCTGTCTGCCCAAGGGATCGCTTTCAACCAGATACTTCCCTTCTCTGCCCTTAAGATATTTTTCGTATGAAAGTTCCAGTCCGGCCAGTCCGTCGGGGCAACGATAATCCCACCCCTTCTCCTGCCCGAAGTTGGGGGCAACGTGCGTCACCGGAAGCCCGCGACGCCGAATCTCGCGGAGGACAAAGCACAGTTCTTCCGCCGTGGTCAGGCAAGCGAATGCCGCGACCTCGGGCGGATGTTCGTCGATGGTGAATTCCAGATCGAAGGCCTCCCCGCCCTTGAGCCGGCTGATGTGATCGCCCAGTTCCGTCAGCGCCTCCAGGGCGTCCCAGTACTTGCCAATCAGTCGACCCACGGCCCGCTCGTCGAGCGCGTGCCGGCGGTGTCCCATACGAAGCGGCTGTCGGTGATAGGCCATGACCATGCGCTGTTCGCGACTGTCGGACAACCGGCGCTCGCGCCCGCTGTAGTCGAGGATATCGGCCATGTCGAGCGTGTAGAAGGTGTAGTAGCGCGCCGCCTTTGCCAGGCGTTTGGCGCGGGCAAATCCGCTGGCTCCGCGCTTGACCTGCAAGTGGTCGGCATCCGCGCCGTAGCGCACGGGCATCGGATTCTGCAACGCGGCCAACACACCCGCCACCCAGAGTCCCTCCCACGTACTGCCGGTGTAGCCCGTCTCGATCGTCCCGAACCCGCAGGCGTAATTCGCAGGCGCCGGCCGGGCCGCGCGCAGGTCCGCCAGGAAGTTCAATTCGCGGACGGAGTTCTGGATCGTATTCGCGGCGAAGTTCCCGCGGCGCATGGCCTCGAACATGCCCGGCCAGACCGAGGTGGTCATTCGACAACCGACGCCGAGCCGGGGCGTGGCGCCCAGGGCGCGCGGACGGTTGTGCGGACGCAGCACACGGCAATAGCGATCCACCACCGCCGCGTCGGTGGGGTAGGCCGCCACGCGCAAGCCATTCTTCAGCGTCAGCTCACCCAACGGCTCGCCGAGCGCCGCCCCGCCGCGGCCCAACTCGACGAAGACCTGTTGGCCGTCAGGCAAACCGACCAGCAGAAACGTCGCCGAGCCCCGCCGAACCGCGGATCCGCCGTACGCCGTCACACCCCCGCCGACCGATCCGCCCTCGCGCGCCGCCGCCCAGCGTTCGCCCGTCCGTTTCACGGCGCTCCAGGCCGCGGCGCGATCCCACGTGGCCGTGTCGAGCACGGCCGGATTGCGCGAGGGATCGAAAACCGATGTTCGGTGTTCGGTGTTCGGTTGTCGCCGATCAGTCATGCGCGTTAACCTTCTCGATCCTTCCCTTCACCGCATCCAGGAAACGCGCCGCGGGCGCGCCATCCACGATGCGGTGATCGAAGGTCAGGCTCAGCCACAGGCGGTCACCGACGACCACCTTCTTCCCTTTCACTACCGGTTCTTGCGTGATCCGCCCGGCGCCCAGCACGGCGCACTCGGGCCAGTTGACGATCGGCGTGAAAGCGTCGATTCCCGCCGTTCCCAGGTTCGTAATAGTGAAGGTTCCGCCGCTCATTTCCTCCGCCGACAGGCGGCGTGTCTTCGCCCGTTCCGCCAGGTCGCGCGTGAAATCCGCCAACTCCTGCAACGAACGTTTCGGCGCGTCGCGAACCACCGGCACCACCAACCCCGCTTCCGTATCCACGGCGAACCCGATGTTGACGGCATCCGGAAAGCGAATGTGACCCTCTTCCCACCGGGCGTTGAGCGCGGGGTGTTCCACAAGAACCTGCGCCACCTCCCGCATGATGATGTCGCCGTAGGCGGGCACGTTCTTGTCCTTGGCCTTCTTCTTCATCCCTTCGCGCAGCCGGACCAGCGCGCCGGCGTCAACCCGCGTCGTCAGCGTCACCGGCGCCGTCAAGGTCTTGCTGCGGTGCATGCGTTCGGCGATGGTCCGGCGCAACGTCGTGACAGGGACATCGCGTCCGGGGATCGGTGGCAGGGATGGGGCAACGGCCGCCGGAGACACGGCTGGCGTGCCGGGCTTCCCCTTCAGCGCCGCCAGAACATCGGCTTCCCGAATGCGGCCGCCCCGTCCGGTGCCTTGGACGGCCCGCAGATCCACGCCTTCCAACAGCGCCCGCTTGGCCGCGCGGGGAGTCACGGGAGGAGCTTGCCGTTCGCCTGCCTTTTGGAGGGCCAGCGGCCTCGCTGGCCTGGCCGCCGGGGCCGGCGGCCCTCCAGGGGAATCTGCTTGCCGTTCGCCTACCTTTTGGAGGGCCAGCGGCCTCGCTGGCCTGCCCGCCGGGGCTGGCGGCCATCCAGGGGTGTCTGTTTGCGGTTCGCCCTCTTGCGCGAGATACCCGAGCACATCGCCCACTTTCACCGTGTCGCCCTTCTTTGGACCGTTTGACGCAAGGCGAAGAATCCCCGCATCCAGCGATTCGATTTCCTGCACGGCCTTGTCGGTTTCTACCGAAAAAATGGGTTCTCCGGCTCGGACCTCATCGCCGTCCTCCCTGAGCCACTCGACAAAGACGGCCTCTTCCATGGACCACCCCTGCCGCGGTAATGTCACTTCAATAGCCATCGTTATTCCTCCAGCAAGTCGCGCACCGCCTGCGCGATGCGTTCGGTATTCGGGGCCATGACGCTCTCCAGCGTCGGGCTGTAGGGCACCGGCGCAAAGGCGCTGTGCAAACGCCGCACCGGCGCATCCAGATCGTCAAACCCCTCCGCCGCCACAGCCGCCGCCACTTCGCTCGCCAGGCTGCAAGGCGCAAAATCCTCGTCCACGATCAGCAAACGCCCGGTCTTCCGCACGGACGCCAGGATGGTCGCCGTATCCAGGGGCGCGACGGTGCGAGGATCGATCAGTTCCACCTCGATCCCCTCGCCCGCCAACGCCTCGCACGCCTTGCGCGCGTGATGCATCATCATGGCCAGTGCCACCACGGTCACGTCCCGGCCCTCGCGCACGACCGACGCCTTCCCGAACTCGATCTCGTAGTCCCCCTCCGGCACCGGCCCCTTGAAGCCGATCAGTTCCCGGTGTTCGAGAAAGAGAACCGGGTCGTTGCAGCGCAGGGCGCGCAGAAAGAGGCCCTTGGCGTCGTACGGCGTCGAGGGCACGGCCACCCGCAAGCCGGGAAAGTGCGCGAATAGCGAACTGTAGTTGCCCGAGTGGTGCGTCGCCGCGGAGTGGCCGATTCCGATGCAACCGCGCAGGAGCACCGGCATCTTGAGCCGCCCGCCGCTCATGTACTGCATTTTGGCGATCTGGTTGACGATCTCGCCGACGCCATCGAGGATGAAGTCCGCGAACATGAAGTCCACAATCGGCCGGGCCCCGGCCATGGCCGCGCCGCAGGCGAGGCCGGTGAAGCCGCGTTCGCAGATCGGCGTGTCGCATAGCCTCACGCCACCGTACTTCTGGAAAAGCCCCGTGGTCGTCGCGAAGTTGCCGCCGCGCACGCCGATGCCCTCGCCCATCACGAAAATCGCCGGGTTGCGGTCCATTTCCCCGGCCAGCGCTTCGAGCGTGGCGCGGATGAAATTGATCTCACGAGTGCCGGTCGACAATTCAGGAGCGGGCGCTGGCGGCGACTCGTCAAATACGTGCCGCATGGCGCTGGCCGGCGCCGGCCAGGGATCGGACTCGGCCGCCTTGAGCGCCGCCGCCGTCGCCTCCCGGCGCTCGTTCTCAATGGCCGCGAGTTCGGCCTCCGTGGCTGTGCCGTCCTCGATCAGGCGTCGCCGCAGGGACTGGATCGGGCAGCGGGCTTTCCATTCCTCAACTTCTTCGCGCGTGCGGTAAGTGTAATCGCCCATCCCTTCGGAGTGCGGTCGCGTACGGTAGGTGCGGCACTCGATCAATGTGGGACCTTCGCCGGCACGCGCCCGGCGCACGGCCTCCTCCGCGGCGGCGGCGACGGCCAGCACGTCGTTGCCGTCCACGGCCACTCCGGGAATATTGTAGGCAGCCGCGCGCTCCGCGATGTTCGGGTTGGCGCCCGAATAGGAAATCGGAATTTCGGTGGCAAACTGGTTATTCTCGCAAACGAATATCGCGGGCAACTTCCAGATGCCGGCCATGTTCAGCCCCTCGTGGAACGCGCCGTTGTTGGAAGCGCCGTCGCCGAAAAACGCCACGCCGACCCGGCCGTTGCCGGCCAGTTTGGCAGCATAGGCGGCGCCGGCGGCCTGGAGAATGCACGGGCCGACGACGCCGCTCGTGCCCATGAGGCCGATTTCCGGGGCAAACAGGTGCATGCTCCCGCCGCGCCCCCGCGAGCAACCCGTGACGCGGCCGAGCAGTTCGGCGATCAACGCGCGGGGCTCCAGACCCTTGGCCAGGGCATGCCCGTGCCCGCGGTGGGTGCTGAAGATCGCGTCGTCCGGCCGCAGGTGCGCGCACACCCCCGCCGCCACCGCCTCCTCGCCGATGTAGGTGTGACAGGCTCCGTGGATCAGGCCCCGTTGGTGCGCGCGCACCAGTTGCTCCTCCGTCAAGCGGATGGTCAGCATCGTCCGGTAAAGGGCCAAGTCCAGTTTCGGGCTGATGACACCCGTGCCTCGTGTTCTTTGTTTCTTCGTCATCATCCTTCCTTTCCGGCTCCCTGCTCGTCAGATGTTTGCCCAACGGCGTCAGGCAATAATCTTCAATAGTCACTCTTCAATCTTCAATCGGCTAGAAATCCCTCGAATACCCCGCCGTCCAACCGCCGTCCACGGTCAGGACCGAACCCGTGATGTAATCGTTTTCCGGCGCCACGAGGAACAGCGTCGCATTGGCGATGTCGTCGCACTTGCCGAAACGGTGCAGCGGAATATGCGACAACATCGCCTCCAGCCGGCCCTTCATAACCGGATCGCTGCCGGCAAAAAGTTTCGGCCCGCCTTCGAGCGGGATCGAACCGGGGGCAATGGCATTGACCAATACGCCGCGCTCGGCAAACTCCAACGCCATGGCCTTGGTCAAATTGATCACGCCGGCCTTGGCCGCCACGAAAGCGCACTGCAGACGCGCCGGCACCAGGCCGAACACGGAGGCGATGTTGACGATGCGCCCGCCGCCCCGCGCGAACAGGGCCGGGGCAGCGGCATGGGTCACCCGGTAGCAGCCGGTCAGGTCCGTATTCACGATCCAATCCCACTCTTCCTGGGGGAATTGTTCGAGCGTGACACGGTGCTTCATCGTATTCACGCCGGCGTTGTTGACGAGGATGTCGAGTCCGCCAAATTCCCGGACCGCCCACTCGACGCCCGCCGCAATGTCCGCGGAATCCGTCACGTCCAGTCGTCGCGCGGCGCAACCCGGTTTGCCCTCCGCGGCCCGTTGCGCGCCGTCGGCATTGATGTCCGTGTAGGCCACGCGAGCGCCGTTGGCGGCCAGCGTGTCGGCGATGGCTTTGCCGATCCCTCGCGCCGCGCCGGTCACCAGCGCCACCTTGCCGGTCAGATCCACTTTCATACGACCTCCGTGGTCACCGTTGTCAACTGCCGGAGGTTGTCCGACACGGGACACCGTTCGTCCACCTCCCTGAGAAACTCCAGTTTCTGCTCCTCGGTGAGGTCGGCATCGATCTTCGCCCGCACCGTGATACCGGGGAATCCCGCCCGGTTCTGTTTCGCTTTTCCGAGCAGGACATCCACGTCCAGTTCGCCGCTCACGCTCACCTCCATGCCCCGAAGTGCGATCTTCTTCTGGTGCGCCACAATGCGTCCAACGGACCCGATACACCCGGCCAGCGCGCAGAGGAGGTACTCCAGGGGCGTCGGGCCCGTATCGGTTCCTCCGCCTGTCCGAGGTTGATCGATCAGCACGACGTGCTGCCCGGCACGGCACTCGATCTTCATGCCGGGGCCCAGGGTTGCCCGAATTTCCACCTTCTTCATCGTTGCCATGTTCACCTCCAAGGCGCCGCTGCCCGCGGCGGGATGCCGTGCCACTTCACGGTCCCCTCATTCCACAATTCTTTCGATGTCGACCCCGAGCAAGACGCAAGCCGCTTCGCTGACGGCATCGGCCGCGCCGCGAAACGCCCAGACCCGCGATTCGTCGCGCCCGGTGTTGGCGCCCGCGGCGGCGATCGCGGCCGGTGCATGGTATTCCAATTCATTGAAGCGTTCGTCGCCGTTGCGGACGCAACAAGCCTGGAAACACCAGCCGGTCTCGTGCGGCGGTTCCCACAGCGCATCCACGTAGTTGCCGCCGGGATCCACGGCGAACTCTCGGATCACGAGGTCCCAGATTCCCGATGTCGCGGTCTGGCGGAGGTATCCGGCCCTGCCCGTCAACGACGGCGCCTTGATGGCAATCTTCGCGTCAGGACCGGGCGCGGCCATGTGCCAGCGCACGAGGCCCGCCTCAGCCGCGAGTTCACCGGCAACGCACTTGCCGAAAACCAACTGAGGACCGGTCGCGGTCCGCGTGGGGATCAGCATCGTGCCGGGCTGCGGCAGTTGGAGCAGATTCCAGATGCCCAAGGCGGGCTCTGCCCGCAACCCAACTGGAGGACCGCCGGCTTGCCCTGAGCCCTGTCGAAGGGCCTCGGCGGCCTGATCGAGTTCAACGGTTGTCACCTGCGTGTAGCCGGCGTAGTGCAGGCCGGACTTGGACAATGGATTCGCGGCCGCGCGGTAGGATTTGCGCAGACGGACATCGATATCCCGACCCGACCTATGCAGGCGCACCCGGGTCGAATTGGTCAGACACAGTTCCGCGTCGGTGACGGTCTCCAGCGTCCAGTGACCGGGATCGAGTGCCGGCTGGACCTTGTACGTTTCCCAAGGCCGCTTCAGGTCGCCGAGGAAGAGTTCGATCTCCGGCGCGAGCCAGGTCCGGTCTCCGCCGGGATTCGGCCAGCCGGCGCGGTTGAAATACGCGGTGGCGGACTCTGCCGTTGCCAAGGCCGGGTTTGTCCACAAAACGTTCTCATCCGTTTCTGGCGTAAACAGCCCCAGCAGGCGGCCGCTCTCCGGCAGCACCAACAGCCGACTGCCATCAGGAAAAGCCAGCGGCACTGGCACTCTTCCAGCCCCCTTTAGACTATTGATCCAAGACACCATCGTCACCATTTCCCTTCAACCATCCACCATCAACCATTCCCCTTCACACTCCCGGCACGTAGCCCTGACCGAACTGCGCGGTCATCGGTTGCTTGAACTGCTCCCCGAACGGCATCCACGACGTGGTGCCGCCATCCACCACCAGCGTCTGGCCGACAATGTAGCGGGCGGCCTCGGAGGCCAGGAAGACGGCCACATTGCCGATATCCCGCGGCGTGCCGGCGAAACCCGCGGGAATTCCCTTGCCGAACTCCTGAATCGCTTGGGTCATATCCACCCCGGGCGTGGACTTGAAGTGACTCTCCACGGGCACCGCGCCGGGCGCAAGGCCCACCACCCGCACGCCGCGCGGCGCCAGTTCGATGGCAAGCTGGCGGGTGAACGAGACAATCGCGCCCCGCGTGCCGGCATACACCGAGTGTTCGGTATGGCCTTCGTAGGCGTGGATTGAGGAGATGTTGACGATGACGCCGTGGCCCTTCTCTAACTCGGGAAGAAGCGCTTGGATCAGAAAGTACGGCGCGCGCACGTTCACCGCGTAAAGCGTGTCGAACTGCTCCACAGTGGTCTTCGCGAGGAGCCGGTTCATGGTGATGCCGGCGCTGTTGACCAGCACGTCGAGCCCGCCCAGAAACCCCACCGCCTCGCGGGCCATGGCCTGCAGCGGTGTCACCTCGCGGAAATCCGCCTTGAAAGCCGCCGCCTTGCCGCCCGCGGCGACGATCTCTTTGACAGTCGCCTCGGCGCCCGGGGCGCTCTGCGAATAATGCACGGCCACCGCCGCGCCCTGCCGGGCGAATTCCAGCGCAATACCGCGCCCGATGCCGGTTCCTGCGCCCGTCACCAGCACCCGTTTGCCACTCATGTCACAACTCATGGTTCCACCTTGCTCCCGGCGTTCGGTTCCCGGCCATCACGATCGGAGAACCCTACCGCATCCATTCGCGGCCTGCTCCACATCCCTTTCGATGCACTTTACTTCTTTTTCGATTCTTGCTAAACATAGGCCCTGATGTCAACCCACCGCCCAAGGCGGGCTTTGCCCGCAACCCAACTGGAAGGGGTGTTCTTCCGGCATCTGATCGAGGCCCCGGAGTTTACCGAGTTCGCCCTCATCCTGAAGCGGCTGACCGGCCTCTCGATGGCGTTGAACACACCCGATGTGGGGGTCTCCCAGATTGGACTTTCCGAGGATACGGGGAATCCGCTTTGCCTGATCATCCGGAACACGACGGAAGGCGCGCGCCGCTGCGAAGGCTGCGATCGGCGTCACCATGCCGAAGCGGGGGCCGACGGCCAGGCCAAACTCTACACCTGCCACGCGGGATTTTTCGACATGGCGATCCCGATCCGGATCCAGGGCGAACACGTGGCCACCATCTCGAGCGGCCAGGTGCTGCCCGAGAAACAATCGCCCGCCGCCTTTGCGCGCCTGTGCCGCCGTCTTCGCTGGCTCAAGATCCCCGGCAGCCGCCTGCGCGCGGCCTACGTCAAGGCGCCGTGGATGCCTCGTGACCGCCTGACCCAGGTGATGTGCCTGCTGGAAGTCTTTTCCCGTCAGATGTGCGGCAGTGCCTGGCGGATTCGCGAACTGGAAGCCAAACTCGAACGGCCGGCCATCCGCCAGGCCCGGGCGCTGGTCGAAGAGCGGTTCCGGGAGCCCGAGTTGCAGCTCGCCGAAGCCGCCGCCCGGGCGGATTTGTCTGTCGCTCATTTCTCGCACCTGTTTCACAAGGAGACGGGGGTGACCTTCACGCATTATGTCCAGTCCCGCCGGATCGAGGAGGCCAAACGCCTGCTGGCCGGCAGCGACCGGAGCATCACCGAAATCTGTTTCGCCTGCGGATTCAACAGCCTCACCCATTTCAACCGCGTCTTCCGCAGCGGCACAGGCTGCAGCCCGAGTCAATACCGCCGCAACGGGCCTGGTCCCTCGTCTGCTTGACAGGTGCCTGGATTACGGCCCGATCAACAAGTTCTTCACCTTCGCGCTCTCCGCAACCAAAACCGCCGGCTTCCCATCCGTCACCTGCTGATGCAGGCCGTGGATGTTCAGTGTGTCGATCACCACGCCGTCGCCGATCTCGACGGTCTGTACGGTATTCAGGTTTTCCGGCGGATCGGCGCGGAAGATGTTGCGGCAGACGACGGTGCCGATGTGGCGCAAATAGGGCTGAAACCAGATGATGCCGCCGTGCCCCTTGCCGGATTTCCGGCAGGAGTAGGCAAAGATGCCGTCCAGCAGGATGTTGTCGAAGCGCCCGTAGTCGGCCGTCTCCGGATTCGGCCCCCAGTGGGTAAAGGACACCCCATTGTACTTGTAGCCTCCGTGCAGGTTGCGGATGGCGATATTGCGGAGCGCGGCTTGCCGCGAGAGCAGGCGGACGCCGGTCCAGCCGTCGCTGCCGCCGTAGATGTTCTCGATGGTAATATTTTCAATGTCGCAGCACTCGCAAATAAAATCCCCTTCGTCGCTGTTGAGCGCGACCATGTCATCATGGGTTTCGCCCTTGAGATTGCGGATCAATCCGTTGCGGGCAAAACCGTTCACGTGGATGCCGTCCATATTGCCGCGCAGCTTGTTGTAGTCGAAGAGAATGTCTTCCACGGTAAATTCTTCGACGGCCGTCAGTTGCACGCCAAAGCTTTCCGGGTCCTTGAGGGTCAGGTCGCGCAAGGTCAGGTTCTTGACATAGGTAAAGACCATGAGTTGGCCCCCCAGGCCATCCATGCTGCTCGGGTATTTGTCGCGTGCCGCGTATTTGTCGCGCTGTTGCCCCAGGTTGTTGCCGTCCCAAATGCCCCCCTCGATGGTGATGTTGCGGGAAAAGATACGTCCCTGCGCGACATTGCCGATGAGCGGACAATTCGCGCCGTCGGCCAGGCGGAGCGTGGTTCGCGGCGAGCAGATAATTTTCGTGTTATCGGGAATCCGCAAGGTCTTGGCGACCACATAGTCGCCGTCCGGAATAACGATCGTGCCACTCCCACTGTTCAGCAGGTTCTGCAGCCACTCGGTCTGATCAATAGTTTTCATTCGCGAATCCCAATTGGTGTTGTTGAGTAGAGTTTCTTTATCCCAAATGGTGCCCATCTTGACAAATGAATCACAATGGGTACACAATCTGCCCTGATCGAATCCCCGGTGCTTCGCCTGCTGGGCGAAGGGGCCGGGTACTGGAGCGCGTTGCGCGGCCTGATCCTCAAGGGGAAAATCACGGGCACCCGCGTGCATGATGCCAGAATCGCCGCGATCTGCCTTGAACACCGCGTGCGTTGCCTCTGGACGGCGAATCGTGATTTCACACGGTTCCCGGCGCTCAAATGCCGGAATCCGCTGGCCTCTTGATGGGGGTGAGGTGTTGTATCTCTTCAGATTCATAGGCATCGTTTCTCCATGCTTTGTCCATCCGTTCAGCGCAGTCCCGTTCGCCGCTCAACGAAACACAAGCTCGCATCCGCCGCTGATCTCGTGGTGTTCCAGCGACCAACGCGCCAGCGCGCGGCCATTCCAATGCGGGGTCGGCAGCACGCCGTCGCGTGCCTGGTTCACGATCCGCAGCGTCTGGCCGCCGGGGAGATCGATCTCCGCCTCGCGCACACGCGGCACCGAAAGCCAGTAGCGCGTGTCGCCCATCACCGGGTACAGGCCGAGCGTCGTCGCCATCAGGAAGGTCGCCTGGCTCCCCATGTCCTCGTTATCGGGCAGGCCGGTGCGGTCGTTCCGGTAGTGCGCCCGCTGGCGGGCAATCGCCTGCATCACCTTGTCCGGCCGTCCGGCCTCGTGGTAGAGGTAGGGCGTATGCAGGATGATCTCCTTCATGCCCCCAGCCGCCTTTCAGGATCGCCCATCCCTGGCAATCGCGGGGCGAGGTCCATTCGACGAACCCGAAAAGAGGCCGGCAGTCGGCGGCGCCGCCATTCACCATCGCGCTTGCATCCAGCACCAAGCCGTGCGGACCGCCGGAGGCAAAGGTGCTGCGGTGCAGCGCCGCACGCCGGCTGCAGGTGAGTTCGTGCCGTATACCGCCCTCGAGATCGGCGCGGTAATAGCCGACCCGCGCCTCCTCGGCCAGCAGGGCCCGCCCGGCGTGCGCCTGCTCCGGCGCGCCGATGAACGGCATCAGGCTGACATTGCCGTAGCGCCCCTGCCCGCCGGTGCCGCTCACATGATTCTGGCTGAAGCGGGCGATCGGCCGTCCCGGCTCTAACCCGTTGGTCGAGTGCGGCACCAGCGTATCCGGCCCCGGCCGGGCGAGACCGAACGGCAGTTGCGGCCCCGGCAGACAGTTGCCGCCGCCGTGGATTCCGAAAAAGGGACTGATGTGATCGATGATTGGCATGACTACGAATCTCCTCCATACACGGCGATCTCCGCCAGGCCGATCCAGTCGGTGGTGGGCGTCACCTCGGTGACGACGAACAGCAGCCAGCACGTCGGCCGCGGCGGGAAGCGCACTTCAAACGGCGTCTTCGCGTCTGTGGGCAGTTCACCCACGGCAAAGATTGAGCCGTCGTCCAGGATGATCCGCCCCGCGAGAATATGGTCAGCCACGTTAGGCCGGTCGAACAGCAGCACGCGGCCGATGGTGACCGGTTCCGGCCACTCCAGCTTCAGCCAGGCGCCGGTCTTTTCCCGCACGCTGGCCCACTCGCGCCGATTGTCGCCGGGCAGTCCGTCCACCACGCCGTCAATGGCGGCGCATGGCGGCTGGCAATCCGTGGCCGAACTGGCCGTGGCCTTGGCTTGCGGCGCAAGATTCCGGCGGAACGGCCACCAGGGCTTTTGCAGTTTGAGCTCGCGGCAACAGCGAACGCTGCGCCCGACCACGGTCAGGCTGGCGCTCACCGGAATCGGGGCCTGTAGCACCATCAGTTCATCCGCCAGCGGCGACATCTGTTGCATCAGGCTCTTCACCGGCAGCGCGGTCTTTTCGCCGGCCAACGACAAACGGGTGCTGACTTCGCTCCCCACCTGCAGGGTCACCTCCGGTTTCACGGCAAAACCGGCCGGGGCATAGACAAAGAAGTCCGGCTCGCCCGGGAAGCCATAGGCGGTTTCATGCTTGGGCAGGAACCCGATGCCGGCGGCGCGCAACGCCAGTTGCTGCTGCAGTGCGTCCTTGCGGCCAAGGCCCTCGGCAAACCGCTGCGCCAGCGTCGCCTGCCTGCGCCCCCTGGGGAGTCCGGCGCGGCGCACAAAGGCCTCGACTGTCGCCAGGGCGCAATCCGCAACCGCGGCTTGCACGACGATCGTGCAGGCGCTGCGGATCGAAAGTTCTTTCACCTCGATGCGCAGGGTGCGGTTGGCCTTATTGAATTCGGCGGCAACCCGTCGACCGGCCAGCGTGACGCGGACTGGTTTTTCCACTTCGTGGAGTTCGATTGTCAGGCGGCGTTTTTCCGGCTGACCTTGGTAACTGCCAACGGTCGCGTCAAGGGTCAGGGTGAAGGTGTCTCCCTCGCGCGTGCAGGCCAGCGACGTCACGGCCCGTTCGCCCGCGGCATAGGCCATGGTCTGGCCGTCGTCCTCGATCAGCTCGGTCGTCTGCGTTTCACCCTCGGCGCCGGGCCAGACGCGAACCACGAGGTGGCGCAGCGGTTCGCCAGCCATGCGTGGGGTGTACGGCTGCGTCGGAATGGGCGCGCCGCCGCGGGCGTAGAGCGGAAACTCATCGATGTCCGCTGCGACCATCTGTTCACAAGGCCCGGTGAAGCGTTCGCCGGTGAAAACGTTGTACCAGATGCCGGGCGGGAACCAGACCGCCTGGGTGGCTAGCCAGCGCGAGCCGACACCCGGTTCGACCACGGGTGCGACCAGCAGATGATCGCCGAACAGATACTGCTGCGGATTGTGATAGGCGTCCTCGATCTCCGAATAATCAATGTACATGGGACGGAGCATGGGCACCGTGTCGCGGCAGGCCTGGGCGGCGCAACTGTAGAGGTACGGGAAGAACTCCGAGCGTAGATGGAAGCTGCGGCGCATCGAGTCCTCGGCCCATTTGTCATAGCACCAGGGGCGGCGGTCCATGTCCTTGGAGCGGGTGGAGTGCGAACGCAGGGCGGCACTGAAGGCGCCGAACTGGCACCAGCGGGCGTAGGACTCCTCGTTGCGCCCGCCCATGTGGCCGCCGATGTCGTGCGACCAGAAGAAGCAGCCGACATTGCCGGCGGTGGAGGTGAACGGGACCTCGAAGGCCAGGGTCTCCCAATTGGTATGCGCATCGCCGGAGAAATGGATCGGGTGACGGTGATCGCCCCACCCGCCCCAGCGGCTGAAGGACGCGCCGCGACGGCCTTGCTCTTGGGAGCGCTCATAATAAAAGTAGTTGAGCCACCGCAGGTTGGTGAGTTCGGGGAGGCTGCGGGTATGCCGCTCCTGCTGCCAGTCGAGCCACCAGAAGTCCACGCCGTCCTTCTCCAGCGGGACGTGCGTGTGCCGGTAGAAAAGGTCCATGTAGCGCTGGTTGCCGGCATCGAATGGAATGATCTGGCCGCTGGCCGCATCGGCGCCAAATTCGCGCATGAAGGCCCGGTACCCCTTTTCGTGCGGCTGCACGCCATCGGCCGGGTGGTCGTTCAGGGTCACGGCAATCTTCTGCTCGTGCAGCCAGGCCAGCAGCCCCTTGGGATCGGGGAGCAGCTTGCGATCCCAAGTGTAGCCGGTCCAGACCTGGTTGCCGAGGACGACCTTGGCGCCCGGGGCGCGCTGGGGGTCGTTGATATGCCAGTCCATATCCATGACCATGATATCCAGCGGGAAATCCTTCTGGCGGTATTCCTTGACGAGCTGCCGGAAATCGTCGGCGGAATAGGCCCAGTAGCGCGAATACCAGGCGCCCATGCAGTAGCGTCGCGGCAGCGACGCGGGGCCGGAAACCGCGGCGAACGCCTGAAATGCGGCCCGGAAATCGCGGCCGTAGCCGAACAGATACCAGTCCTTGGTCGACGCCTTGTCGCGCGAACGCACCCAGCCGATGTCGGTCAACACCGGGGTGGCTGAGTCGTCGAGCAGGAACCAGCCGTCGCGCGACAGCAAGCCCGACGGAAGCTGTTGCGGGCCGTTCCAGCCGTCCAGCGTTTCGGCGGTGCCGCCGAGATTGCCGGGGTTGGCCTGTCCCGGCTGCCACTCCACGATTTTCCCGTCGCAGCGAATGCGGGCTGACAGGTTCTTCGGCCCCAGCGGCCGACCGTCGTCGTGGCAGCGCAGTTCGATGGCGCCGGTGTCGAGGATCAGCGTCCGCCCCTTGCGGGTCAGCATGCACCCCACCGACGGCTGCAGTTTCCGCTCGCAGGCGAACAGGGTCGGTTCATCGGTAAAGCGCCCCTTGACCGCCTCCTCGATGCGGATGCAGTGGCGATGCACCACCTGGAGGCGGATCGTCCGCCCGACGGTGATGCAATGACTGGTCTCTGTGTTCGTGGCGGTCATGGGTTCAGCTCTTCCCCGTGTTTGCGGTTCCTGTGAATTGATAGTTTCCCGAGATGACCTGAAAGACACGGCGACCCTTGCGCACCCCACAGTTCGTGATGCCCGGGACATCCGCAGCGGGACGGCCATCTACGGTCACCGCGTCGACGCCGACGGGCAATTCGACCGTGGCGGTGCTGTTGGCGGGCACCGTCACCTCCAGTGCGAATTGCGGCCCGCTATGCCGCCAGGCCACGTCGATCCGTCCGTAGGGCGACTCATGCCACGCGTTCACCCAATCCAGCCGCTCCACCGGATTCGGGCGGATGATCGTGTTTTTGAATCCCGGATGCGCCGGGTCGGGGTTGATACCGGCCAACCCCCGATAAAACCAGGCGCTGATATCGCTGAACATGTGGTGATTGCGTGAACCGGAACCGTCCCAGCCCTCCCAGAGCGTCGTCGCACCCTGACGGATCCAATGCCCCCAACCCGGGAAATCCTCCTGCGTCGCGATGGCAAACGCGAGATCGGCACGGCCCAGATCACTGAGCGCGTGCAAAACGTACTTGGCGCCCAGGATGCCGCAGTCGATATGGCGCCGTCGCTCCTCGACATGTTGCGCCAGCGTCGCCAGGAAGGCCGGCTTCTCCGCCTCCTCGAGCAGCCCCTGGTAAAGGGCGCAGGCCACCGCGGTCTGGTTGCTCCCGGTGACGTCGGCCTTCTTAAAATCCACGAAATGCTTGCGGAACGCCCGGCGAAACTTGCGGGCCAGCCCGGCAAACCGCCGCGCGTCGGCCTTCTTGCCAAGCCGTTCCGCCGTCTGCCGCAGCACGTCGGCATGCACGAAGCAGTAGGCCGTGTCAGTGACGGTATTGGGGCAACCCGGCTTTTCCGACTCCGTGTTAGGCGCCGCCCAGTCGCCGAGGCCGTAGTCTGCCGTGTAGTCGGTGGTCATCGTCAGCGTGTAATCCAAGTAACGCTTCATGCTGGCGTAATGCGTTTCCAGGATCGCGGTGTCGCCCTCGTACAGGTACAGATACCAGGGAATCAGGATGGAGGCGCTGTCCCAGGCCGGTCCGCTGCCCCAGTTGTAGCCCCAGCCGCCGGTGGGCACGATGCCCGGCAACTGTCCCGACGGACGTTGCGCGTCCCGCAGGTCGCCGAGCCATTTGTGATAGGCCGTCATCGGGTCGAAATTCAGCAGCACCTGCTCCGCCGAGATCGAGGCGTCGCCGGTCCAGCCGTTTTTCTCCCGCTGCGGGCAGTCGGTCGGGAACCCGTGATAATTCCCCAGCGTTGACCAGCGCGCGCAGGCTTGAATCCGGTTGAGCAAATCGTTGCTGCAAGAGAATTCGCCACAGGTCGCAAAGGCGGTGTGCACCACGCGGCCCTCCAAGTTGTCGAGCGTGGGCGTGCCGGGAAAACCCGTCACCTGCACGTACTGGAAACCGTGATAGGTGAAGCGCGGCTCCCAGACCTCGATCGCCTGCCCCTTCAGGGTGTACCGGTCCATCTGGCATTCGCCGGTCTTGATGAACATGTTGATGTTGGACTGGTCAAGGTCGTCGTCCGGGGTCAGTTTCTCCGCGTAGCGCAGCGTCACCTCCGTGCCCGCCGGACCGGAGACCTTCAGACGGCCCCAGCCGCTGATGTTCTGCCCCAGATCGTAGACCCACACACCGGGTTTAACCTCCCGGACCGATACCGGCCGCAGCGTCTGCGTGACGTGGATCGGGGTGTGCTGTTGCGAGCGCAGAAAGCCGCCCGGCCCCGGCACAATGACCGCCGGCGTCCAGTCCGAATCGTTAAATCCGGGAGCGGCCCAGCCATCCTGTTCCAGCCGCGCATCATAGAACTCGCCGTTGCGCAGCGCGTCGAATACGATGGGTCCGCTACCGATACGCCAGGACCGATCGGAGACCACGATGTCCGTGGAACCATCCCGGTAACGAATTTCAAGCTGAGCCAGGAGTTTGGCCTGGTCGCGCCAGGGGGCTTCGCTGTAGTTGCAGACAAACTCCGTCGAAGCGTTGTACCACCCGTTGCCCAGCAGCACGCCGAGCACGTTGTCGCCTTCCCGCACGAGGGACGTCACGTCCAGCGTCTGATAATGCGCGCTCTTGTCGTACATGGTGACGCCGGGCGCGAGCACTTCGTCTCCGGCTTTCTGACCATTGAAATACGCCTCATAATAACCTAGACCGCTAATGTACAGTCGCGCAGAGGACACCGGCCCGGTCAACGTAAACGCGCGGCGCAGCATCGGGGCCGGATCCACGGTCGTACGGGACGGGTGCGACTTCTTCCCGGCGATCCATTTCGCGGACCAGTCGCGCTCCCGCAGCAGCCCCATCTCCCAGACGGCGGGCTCGCTCCATGCCTCCGCCTGCTGCCCGGCGGCATCCACGATCATGACTTGAACCTTCCAGTGGCAGCCCTGGCGTGATTTCAGTTGTTGCCCGGCATAGCGGAGCTGCACGGATTGGGCGGACGCGACCACGCCGCTGTCCCACAAGTCGCCAGTGTTTCCAGTCAATGCCTCGGAGGAACTGGCGACCAGCAGCCGATACGCCGTCTGGCGCACCCCGCGCGCCGAAGAGGCGATCCGCCAGGAGAGGCGGGGATGCAGCGTCTCCACGCCCTGCGGATCGACAAGATAATTGCAGGATAAATCACAAACTCGCATGTTGAAATTCCTCATCAGAGGGTTCACCGTCATTCGTCATTGAGTCAGGCGCCTTTTGTTCCCGGATCCCGTCGCTACCAACCACGGACCACCCGCTCCGCCACGAACCGCCGCACCTTGCGCACCGGCGCCGGCCCGGCCTTCTTCAGCGCATCGCGCTGGTACAACTGCAGACGTGTTGGATGAATGATGCGAGGCGCGATGTCCACCACCGTACTGCCGCGCAGCGTGATCTCGTACACCTGTTCGGCTGCCGTATGCGCATTCATCGTGTAGCGCGCCGTAGTCTCCCGAACCGGGAACGACAACTCGACCGTGTCGCCCGGCTTCAGGTCGCCGGCCACCAGATAGTTGCCGACCCAGTCCAGCGGCCGGTCCACGCCCGCCACGCGCAGCCGTACATCGCGCCGCGGCACCCACGCCGGGACGCGCACGGTCACCCGCGCCGCCGCCCGGTTGCGGATCAGCACGCGCCCCTCGTACGGCAGGTGGCTTTCCACATCCACGAGCCGGCCACTGCGGTTCAACAGCAGGTTCACCGTGGCACGGTCGCCGTCCTCCCGCAGCGCTCCTTCCCACGCGTAGTACAACCCCTGGGTGCCGTTGGCCGTGCAGCAATGCATGACGCTCGGGTTATGCACGTTCGTCGGCCAGGCGGCGCCATAGTAGCACCCGAGACTCCGCGGGATGATGTTGTCGAAGCAGAACTTGCCGGGCATCTTCTCGGCTTCGGCCGGATCGAACTGGTCCGGGAACTGCGCGGCGATCCGCTCCAGCGCTGCCGGATCGGTCAACTGCTGCTCGATCAATTGGTTCCGCGCCACCGCATCCACATCATCCCAGTAATCGCCAACCCCCGCGTCGGACAACCGCACGCCCAGCGCAATCATGTCGCCCAGCGCGCAGCCTTCCATCTGGTTGATCGCGCCGGGCCAGCAGTTGATCCACCCCATGCGCGGCATGCCCTGCGTGAGCGTGAACTCGTAGGCCCGGCGGACGAACTCCAGCGCGCGCTCGTCGGTCGTGACGCGGCCGTAGGCCAGGAGCCCGCGCAGCGTGCAGGCCCGCGTGTGGAAGTGCGAGTACCAGTGCCCCAGCTCCGCGCCGGCCGTGAACGGCGGATCGGGCAGCATCGCCGCCACGTGGCCGGGCAGTCCCGTCCGGTCTCCGGCCGGATCCGGAACCCCGCCCCAAAACCGCGGCAGGAGACAGTAATTTGCCAGCTTCCGCGCCAGGTCCAGCGCCACGGCACTCCCGCTGATTTCGTACCAGTGCGACGCGCCGTAGAGCTGCTGCGAGTGCATGCAGGTGACCGCCCCTTCGCCCCCCTCGGTTTCGCTCTTCGCTTCGTCGGTGTTCAGCCAGCCGGAGCGCGGGTAGGCGCAGGGCTCGGCCCAGCCGCCCTTCTCCGGGTAGTACCCGTAGTCGCCGCGGATGACAAGGATCCGCCGCAGGCCGGCGCAAAGCTCGTCGAGCAGCCGATCACAGTCAGGGCCGCCGCCCAGTTCGCGCCACACCAGCAGCGTGCGCAGCATGCGGCCCGTGCCCGGCACCGTGCAGAAATCTTCGTTCTTCCCCTCACCGTAGAAGGCGGTGGCGTACGAGTTCCGCCACGGCCGGCGCGGGTTCACACGGTCCCAGTAGAGCCCCTCGTCGATCCTCCCGATCAACTCGTGGCGGAATTTCCGTTCCAGTTCCGCGTACTGCTCGCTGCCGCTCATGATGCGCATGAGCGGGAAGGACTCCGCGAACTTGGGGTCGCAGACGGTCTCGGCCGATCCCCAGTGGGAGAAGTACGGGCGCCGGGCGCTTAAATTGATCTGACCGTACATCGTCATCAGCGACTCGTCGATGTTGCCGCCCAGACCGTTCAGCGCCAGTGCCGCCCGGTCCGCCAGGTCCAGCGTGTCCGGGACTTCCATCTCCCGGACCGTGCCGGGAATTGTCGGTTGTAATATCCTGTCCATGGTCATTCTCCTAGTTTGTTTGCCTGCTTCCTCATTGTTGGATGATAAGGTTGTGCTCGTCGCGCCGACCAATCTCCCCCCCATGCTGTTGCACCAAGGCGCCCAGATGGCGGGTGGTCACGTCCTCCAGTTGGAGGTGGGCGATGCCGTGGGGCTGTTGGCCGTCACCGATCTCTAACAATGCGCCACTTGCCGGCGCACCCGACGGATGCGTGACCTGGACATTGCGCAGGCGCAGGCGATCCACCTGTCCATCCACGATGATGTAACGGGGATCATCGAGCGCACAATCCGCGGTGATGTCCAATCCGTCCACGGTCAATGCCCCAACCTTGCCATCGCTCTTCACCCAGATCAGGCGGCGGTTGTCGCCGGGATGGTGGTGATGCAGATTGCGGATGGTCAACGCCTCGTGTCGCCCGCCGATGGCGAAGAGAAAGGCATGGCAGTCCACATCATTCGTGATCCAGGCCTCGAGCGTCCGCAGGTCAATCGTGTCAAAGACGATATGGCCGAAATTCCCGCCGCGGGATCCGTAGGTGTCCATGAAGCAGCCGTACGTGCGGTAGACCCCGATCACGTTGCGCACGATCACCCGATCAATGCGGGACGCCCGCGACAGGAAGCGGATGGCCTGTGTCGCCTCGTCGAGCACCACCCCGTCGATGAGTACGTCGGTGAGGTCGCCGAACGAGGCGTAGGGGCCGAAAACGCCATTGTTCACCAACTCGCCCCGCTCGTTGAAATCGGAATGCGCGTCGTCGGCATTCAGCGCGATGAAATCATCGTAGGTGCAGCCGTGGATATCCCGCAGCGTGAGGAACTGTCCCGGCCCGCAGAAATGCAGGCCATCCGTGTTGACAGCCTCCTGGCGATCCTCCAGCAGGATGTCGATGTGCTCCATGTACACGCGCTTGAAGTTGGAGACGAACACCGCGAAGGTGCGCTGGTCGCGGATGACGATATCGCGCAGGGTCAGTTGTTCGATGCCGAAAAATTCCATCGCCGTCACCCACTGGTTGTCCGGCGTGTGATGGACCTGATGGTGGCGGTTGTTGTTGTAAGTGCCGCCGCGGATTGTGATGTTGCGATCCACGATCTCCCCGCGGGTGGGGTTCGCATTGCGCAGAATGGCGCGATTCGCGCCGTCGGCCAGGAAGAACCCGCACGCCGGGTTGGGGCACTCGATGGTGGTGTTGGCGTGCACGTTCAATCCGCGCACCAGCGCCGCGCCATCCAGGATCAGATGCAGACGGCCGAGCTTCGGCGCCTGGTCGAGTACGGCCTGCAGCGCCGCCGTATCGTCGGTGCCGCCGCCGGTCAGCACGTTGCTGTCCAGTTTGGCGCCGGCCTGACTTGCATGGACCCGATGCTGGTTTGTATGCATGTTGCAGGTGTTGACAAACGTGGCTGCTGACGGACTCACAACACTCATGCGGATTCCTTTTCAGATCGATGCTCTTCCGTGTTCACCGCCCCCAGCGCCACGGCGGCGGCGATCAGGACGGATGCCGTGAACAAGGCGGCCAGATGCGCCCCGCCAGCCTGCACGCCGCCGGTCAGTGCATACAGCCCCATCAAACAGACCGTGGAGAGCACCGGCGCGACTGAGCCGAACAGGCCCAGCGTCGTGCCGGGTACGCGATGCAACGCCAGTTCCCACAGCAGATAGCCGCCCGCCCAGGGACCGATCGCCGTGCCGATCACACCGCACCACGTGCGGACGCCCATCGGCTCCCACTCCCGGCGCCACAGACAAATCCCGGCCGCCAGCGCGCTGGTGATCAGGAAACCGATTGGCGGCAGCAGGATCGAACGCAGGCTGCGGCCCAGCGCCCGATAGCAGACGATCTGAAACAGTCCGGCAAGCGCCGGCGTGACCGCCAGGAGTTGCCAGACACCCATCCGTTTCCCCACGCCAACGATCCCGGCGGCTGACAAACCCCACAGCAGAATGGCGGCCGCCCCCATGGCCATGCCAGTCTGCCTTCGTGGATAGGAATGGGCCATCCTTTCGCCAGTTGTTTGTTGCGTTGTCCTCATTCAATACACGGCGATCTCCGCCAGGCCGGTCCAGTCGGTGGTGGGCGTCACCTCGGTGACGACGAACAGCAGCCAGCGCGTCGGCGTGCAGACTGCCGCCCAGCAGCACAGTCACGCTGAGCCCGAACACCATCCGCATCATCCGTTTGCCCATCGCTTGATCCGCCGGTTTTAACGCGACCCATACGATATGCCTCGGCCACCCCGCCCGCCAAAAAGGAAACAATGCGGAAACTATTCCGTTGCCGGATGCAGTCAGATTCCGCAGGCACGGGTAGTGACTGGATCGGGAGTGGGCCGGCTCTACCAAAGATCGGTTCGATGAATCATGTACAGCGGCAATGAGGTCAGCGTGAATTCAACGGGCGTGACGCGGTCGCCGCGAGACGCGGCGCAGGCAACGGTTTGCCGGGAGGGTTTGTTCAAATCATACCGCACCGCCTGGGAGACCTTCTTGTGCAGAACGAACTGGTGCAGCGATTTTAGGGCGCCGCTTTGGCCGGCTTTCACTTCGAGGGGCAGCACTCCCCCGGCATCGACGGCCAGGAAATCCACCTCCGCATTCCCCGTCTTGCCTTCCCTCAACCAGTAGAACAACTCAGGCGCACAGTTCACGCGACCGGCGAAGTACAAGTGTTGGGCGACGAATTGCTCCGCCACGTTGCCCTTGTTGATGAAGTCCATGGTCCCGATCGCTTCGGGGGCAATGTACTTGGTGCCACAGAGGAAATTCAGAAGGCCGACGTCCAGAAAATAAAGCTTGAAGAACTTGGGGTTGACCATTGCATTCAGCGGCATTCCTGACGCATCGGAATGCGTCACTCGATAAAGGATGCCGGCCTTGACCAGGAGATCGATAGCCTCTCGTACCTGCCGGGCCGGGCGGTGGGGGTCGATCGTGGAATACTTGACCTTATCGCCGGCATTCACCGGGACATGCCGAAAGAGGTTCTGGAGAAGCGTGAGTTGGCTATCGCGCGCATACTTGGCGAAATCGTCCTGGTAGGTCTCACAGATCGAGGCCTGAACGTCCAGCACCTTGTTCAGGTCCTGTCCGTCAACGGACTTCTGTACGGCTTCCGGCATACCGCCGACCACGAAGAACTCACGGAGCGCCGTCAGCAGTTTCTCGTGGGCGGCATCGGAAAAGGTCTCGTTCCATTTGAAATCGTCGATCAGGTGGAGGAGCCGGTTCTGACCATGAGCCAGGAGATACTCCTGAAAACTCATTGGCCCGAGGAACAGATACTCCACCCGGCCGACAGGCATCTCGAAATTGTGTTTGGCCAGAACGAACTCCAGCAACGAGCCAGCACTGACGACGGGCAAGTCAGGCCTATCCTCGCGGAAGTAGCGCAGACAGGGAATAGCCGCCGGGGTCGCCTGGATCTCATCCAGGAAAAGGAGTTTGCCGTCAGCGGGCGATAGGGATTTGTCAGCGATGACCTCGATTTCCCTACAAATGTCCGTCAGTTTCTGCGCCGCAAAAAGATCGTTGAGCCGGCGGTTTCTCTCCAGATTGACTTCGACGAGTTCGATGCCATGGTCTCGCGCAAAATTCCGGACCAGCGTGGACTTGCCGACCTGTCGCGCCCCGCGGATGACAAGAGGCTTACGACCGGAGTCTCGATACCAAGTCAGAAGATTCCGTTCCGCCAACCGTTTCATTCATCACCTCGTCTCTTGTTCATCTGGCAGTGATGATAAATCACCCCCATTAAATATGCAAGCAAACACCGAAACATGCCCCTTTTTTGCGCCTACACTGATCGTTAGGCCCATCCCACGCCTTTTGGAGGTCGCCGGCTTGCCCTGAGCCGTGTCGAAGGGCCTCGGCGACCCAAGGCCCGCGAAGCCGCGGGCCCTCCAGGAAGAAGGGCGCCACACTGCTTGCCAAGGCGGACACAATGCGGTAACTATTCGCCCCATGGCCCGCAAACCCATCCACCGCGAATTGCCGCCCCTCGCCGAGCAGACGCCCGGGTTCCGCCGTTTTGCCCGAGGCGCCAACAAGACGTTCGAGCTCGAAAAGCAGTTGCGGCAGATCGCGGAACGCAGCCGCCGCAAATCCCCCACGCCGTTCTACGCCATGCACGAGGTGGCGGATTTCTTCGGCGTGACTGTCTCGACCGTGGGCCGGGTCTATCGGCGACTGGAGAAGGATGGACTGCTCGTGCCGCGCCGCGGTTCGGCCACGGAACTGACCGCCCTGAAGCCCCTCAGGCGCGTGGCGCACCGTGGAGTCGTCGCCATCCCCATCTGGCTGCCGGGGTTCCTCATCTTCGAGACGTGGCGCGTGTTCTTCGTGGAGTTGGAGGAGCAATTGCGGCGACACAACTTTGTCGCCAGCCTGATCTTCTATCGCTACGAGGAGGAACTTCAGCCCGCCTTCGTTCAGCGCGTGTTATTGCACAATCCCGAATACTTCATCTGGCTGATGCCGCTGACCACGGCCGTGCCGACCATGGAAATGCTCACCGACAAGGGGGTGCGGCCGATCGTCCTGACCAAGGGCGGCGATCCGGCCTTTCACGGGCAGCGCTACCTGCTCCGGATCGAGCAGGGGTTCCGCCGCTGTCTGGCGACCTGGAAAGCGCACGGCATCGCATCCGTGCGCCTCGTGTGCAGTCAGGGTCCGGAGGATTCGATCATCGGCTGGGTACGAGAAACCGGGATGGAGTGCCAGTTGGCGATTCGCGGCAAGATGGGTTGGAGCGAGTATCTGGATGGCCTAGGCCGCGAACAAGGGGTCGGCTTCCTGTTCACGGATGACTTTCTGGTGGGGACGTGTTTTTCCGAGGCCGCGTCGGCCATGGCCTCGCTCATCCGGCGCGCGCCGGTGCTGCTCGCCACCCCGCTGGCGATTCCACCCGACCTAGGGAAGCCGGGGCAGCCAGACTGGTTGAGTTACGATTGGAAGGCGATCGCCCGCCGCATCGCGCACGACCTGGACACCGGCCGCGTCTTCTCCGCCGCGCCCCCGACGGCGTTCGAGGCCGAATGGAAGCCGCAAATCCCGCTCACCGGGGGTCGGAGCCTCGAGTAGTGGCGCCCAACC
>Ga0118677_10004330_pt1 | contig 25959 bp, 18 predicted proteins | sample AliMusrvi5mmetaG_FD_86154 | JGI IMG/M metagenome (GOLD analysis project Ga0118677, IMG submission 86154)
ATCCTACTTACCGCGGCGCCCCCCGCCGTGCCGACGCCGCTGCTGCGGCAGTTGGGTGTGGGAGGCCTGCTGGTGGCGCCGATCGGGGAGGCCGAGCAGAACCTCGTTCGATACCGGCGCACGGAAACAGGCTTCGAGCAGCAGCCGCTGCTGCCGGTGCGCTTCGTTCCGATGACCGGGAAGGCGCAGGGACGGACGGGGCGGTAGCCCCGCTGGCCCGGAGCGTTTCCCGGACCATCCGCCTCGCCCTTCGGGGTCCCTTTCTCCTTGCCGGACGCGGTTTCCCACGCAAAATGCCCTGTCGGAATCCTGCCGGATACGCTAGATTCCGGCCGGTGGAGGGACGCGGATGGAAACGCAGGTCCTGATCATCGGCGGGGGCGCGACGGGAACGGCGCTGGCCCGCGACCTGGCGCTGCGCGGCGTCGATTGCGTACTGGTCGAGCGCGACGACATCAACGCCGGCGCCTCCGGGCGCAACCACGGCCTGCTGCACAGCGGCGCCCGCTATGTCTCCAACGACCACGAGGCCGCCGTCGAGTGCCGCACCGAGGGCGAAATCCTCAAGCGCGTGGCGTTCCGGTCGATCCAGGACACCGGCGGGTACTTCGTCGCGGTGGCCGGCGACGACGAGAAGTACGTGGCGGACTTCCCGGGGCACTGCCAGCGATCCGGCATCCAGGCGAAGGTTATCGACGTCGCCGAGGCCCGCGAGCGCGAGCCGGCCATTTCCGAGCATGCCATCGCCGTGTACGAGGTGCCCGACGCCTCGGTGGACCCGTTCCGGCTGTCGCTGGAAAGCATGGCCCAGGCGCGCAGCCTGGGCGCCCGGCTGATGCGGCGCACCCGCGTGGTGGGCTTCGATCGCGAAGGTCCACGGATCGTCGCGGTGCGGGTCCTGGACACGGTCAGCGGTGCCGAGCAGCGCATCCACGCCGCGCAGGTGGTCAATGCGGCCGGCGCGTGGGCCCGCGAGGTGGCGCTGCTGGCCGGCGCGCCGGTCGAGATGCTGTACTCGAAGGGCACCCTGCTGATCACGCACGGACGGATGGCGCAGCACGTCATCAACCGGCTTCGCAAGCCCGGGAACGCCGACATCCTGATGCCGGGCGGGACCGTTTCGGTGCTGGGCACCACGTCCCTGCGCGTCGATTCGCTGGAGGACATCCACCCGACCGTGGCCGAGGTCGACCGGATCGTCGACGAGGCGGCGCCGATGCTGCCGGGCCTGCGGACGATGCGCTTCATCCGCGCCTATGCCGGGGTCCGGCCGCTGCTGGGCTCCCCGGCCGGATCCGACGGGCGGAACGTGTCGCGCGGCTTCGCGCTGTACGACCACGAGGACCAGGGGCTGGCGAACTTCGCCACGCTGACGGGCGGCAAGCTGACCACGTGCCGGCTGATGGCCGAGCGGGCCGCCGACCTCGTCTGCAGGCGCCTGGGGGTTTCGAGCCCCTGCCTGACAGCCATCGAAGTGATCCCGGCCGCGCCCGAGTGCGAGTGGACGGTGCCGGGTCGCGCACCCCGCGAGTGGATGCGCGCCCACGGCCTGGACGACCCGATGCTGTGCGAGTGCGAGATGGTGTCGGGCAGCGTCGTGGACCTGCTGTACGCGTCGCTGCGCGAGGCCGGGGACATGCCGACGCTGACGGACATCGGCCTGCGCAGCCGCGTCGGCAAGGGCGCCTGCCAGGGGGCCTTCTGCGCCGTCCGGACCGTGGCGCACCTGTACCAGCGCGGCGATTTCCAGGCCCGGCGCGGGCTGGACGAAATCACCGACTTCTTCCGCGAGCGCTGGCGGGGCCAGCACCCGGTGCTGTGGGGCGAGCAGCTGGCCCAGGCGGAACTGATGGAAGCGCTGCACTGCGGGCTGTTCGGCGAGGAGCTGCGCGGCGCCGACGGCGTCGAGGCGCTGCGCTCCGCGGTTTCGGGCGAGGGAACGCCATGACGCAGACGCAGACGAAGACCTGGGACGTCGCCGTGGTGGGCGCCGGGATGGCGGGCATGGCTGCCTCGCTGTTCGCCGCCGAGCGGGGCCTGTCCTGCATCCAGATCGGCAACGGCGGGGGCCTGCTGTTCGCCAGCGGCCTGCTGGACCTGCTGGCCGTGCACCCGGTCGCCGCCCGCCGGGTCTGGGACAATCCCTTCGAGGCGCTGGCGATGATCCGGCGCGACCAGCCCGACCACCCGCTGGCCCGGGTCGACGACGCGTCGATGCGCGCGGCCTTCCAGTCGTTCACGTCGGCCCTGGGTGACGCGGGGATGCCGTTCGCCCCGCTGGGCGACCGGAACGCCTCGGTGCTGACGTCCCTGGGGACCCCCAAGCCCACGTACGGCGTGCCGCGGACCATGGCGGCCGGCGTCGACGCGCTGGCCGGCCGCCCGCCGTGCCTGCTGCTGGACTTCCGGGGGCTGCGGGAGTTCAGCGCCCGCCAGATCGTCGCGACGATCGGCGACACGTGGCCGGGGCTGCGCATGGCGCGCGTCGAGTTCCCCGGCGCCGAGGCGACATCGGAGCTGTACGCCGCCCACATGGCGGTCGCGCTGGAGTCCGGCGAGTTCCGGGAGCGGACACTGGCCCGGGTGCGGCCGCTGCTGGGCGACGCCCGCGTGGTGGGCTTCCCGGCGGTGCTGGGCCTGGCCCGTTCGGCGGTCGTGCACGCGGCCTTCGAGGAGGGACTGGGCGTGCCCGTGTTCGAGATCCCGACCATGCCCACCTCGGTGCCCGGGCTGCGGCTGAACGCCGCGCTGGAGCAGGCCGTGGTGACCCGGGGGGTCCACCGGATGCTGCGCGTGGACGTGGCGTCGACCTCGTTCGACGAAACCGCGGTGCTGACGCTGGACGGCGTCCCGGGCGGCCAGCGCGTGTCGGCCCGCACGGTCGTGCTGGCCACCGGGCGTTTCAGCGGTCGCGGCCTTTCGGCCGGCCAGCAGGGCGTCACGGAAACCCTGCTGGGCCTGCCCGTGCAGCAGCCGGCCTCGCGGGACGCATGGCACAGCCGCGACTTCCTGGACCCGGCCGGGCACGCGATCAACCGCGCCGGCCTGGCGACCGACGACGACTTCCGGCCCCTGGACGCGACGGGACGCCCGGCGTGGCCGGGCCTGTACGCCGTGGGGTCCATCCTGGCCGGACAGGACTGGATGCGCGAAAAGTGCGGCTCGGGGCTTGCCCTGGGGACCGCCCGGGTGGCGGTGGACCGGATCGCCCGCCAGCTTCGGGCCCCTTCGGGCGTGGGAGAGGCAGGGTAGCGTCATGTCGGCGTCGTTCTTGCGGATGGCCTTCCTCGTGTCGCTGGGCCTGTGCGCGCTGGGCCTCCTGTGGCGCGTCTCGGCCTGGCTCCGGGTCCGCATCGGGTCCGACGCGCGGGACATCCGCTTCCACCAGCGACTGTTCGCGGCGGTCGGCGGCACCTTCGCGGCACTCTTCAGCCGTCGGATCTTCGGACTTGTGAAGGCCAAGGTGCTGGACGTCCTGCTGCAGCGGCGGCTGTTCAACGGATGCTGGCTGCGCTGGCTGGGCCACCTGTTGATCGTGTACGGCTTCCTGCTGCTGCTGGTGATGCACGCGCTGGGCCGGCTGGTCACCGCGAAGCTCTACCCGGACTACGCCTCGACGCACGACCCCTGGCTGTTGCTGCGCAACGTGTTCGGCGCCGCCGTGGTGCTGGGCATCGTGATGGTGGCTGCCGGACGCCGTTTCCGGCCGACCTCGACCCCCCGTCCGCGTCGCCTCGGCGACAAGGTCTTCGCGGCGCTGCTGGCCGTCGTGCTGGTTTCCGGCTTCCTGCTGGAGGCCACCAAGGTGGCGTCGCCCAAGGCCTTCTACCGGATGGCCAACGAGTACATCGGCAGCACCGACCCCGAGGAGCTGCTGCCGTTGCGCCTCGCCTGGGCGACCGACTTCGGCGTCGCGTTCCCCGACCTGCAGGGGACGCCCGATCCGGACAAGCTGGCCGAGGGGCGGGAGCTGCACCACGACGCCTGCGCCAGCTGCCACTCCCCGCCCGGATCGTCGGCGTTCGTGTCGTACCCGATCTCGCGGGCGCTGGCGCCGATCGCGGAACCGCTGGACGGCGTCGACGCGGACACGTGGCTGCTGTACCTGCACCTGGCCGCGTGCTTCCTGGGGCTGATCCTGCTGCCCTTCACCCGGTTCATCCACGTGCTGGCCGACCCGGTCAGCCTGCTGGCCAACGGCGCGGCGTCCTCGGGGCCCCTGTCGCCCGCCGGGCGCGCCAACCGCCGGGCGCTGGCCATCGACGCGTGCGTGGACTGCCGCCTGTGCGACGACCGCTGCTCGGTGGCACCCATCGCCCGGTCCCTGGGCAACCCGGCGCTGCTGCCGTCCCACAAGCTGCTGGCCACCCATGCGGTGGCCACGAATCCCCGCTGGCTGGACCGGCAGGCGGGGCACGCGCGACGCATCGCGGAAGGCGCGGTGCTGTGCACCACCTGCGGGCGCTGCACGGACCGCTGCCCGGTGGGCATCGACCTGGCGGACCTGTGGGTTGCCGGGCGCGCCGACCTGGCCCGAGCCGGGCAGCCCTCGCCCGCACAGTGGGTGCGGGAACGGTCCGCGCTGGACTGGGACGAGGCGCTGGCCGCGCGGGGTGCCGTGCAGGATCCGATCGGCCCCCTGTCGTCCAACCGCGAAACGTACTCCGCCTGCGTCCAGTGCCAGACGTGCACCAACGTGTGCCCGGTGGTGGCCCACGGCGGCGAGGAGCCCGGCCCGGTGGACCTCACGCCCCAGAAGGTGATGAACCTGCTGCGGCTGGGGATGGTCGACCTGGCCATCGGCTCCAGCATGGTCTGGGACTGCGCCACCTGCTACCAGTGCCAGGAGCATTGCCCCGAGGGCATCCGGGTGACCGACGTGATGCTGGAACTGCGCGAACTGGGGTATCGCCGCCTGGGCGACACCCGCGAGCGGAGGCAGCCGGAATGAAATTCGCACTCTTCCTGGGCTGCAAGATCCCCGCGTCGGTCCCCGCCTACGAGCTGTCCACGCGGGCCGTGCTGGCGCGCCTGGGCGTCACGCTGGTGGACCTGCCGTTCAACTGCTGCGGCTACCCGGTGCGCAGCCTGGATCGCGAGGCCTTCGTGTTCGCGGCCGCCCGCAACCTGGCGCTGGCTGGCGCCGCCGGCCTGGACGTGCTGACGCCCTGCAAGTGCTGCTTCGGCAACCTCCGCCACGCCCAGCGCTTCCTGGACGAGGACCCGGCGCTAAGGCAGCGGGTGGGTGCGGCCCTGGCCGAAGAGGGCCTGGCCCTGCCGGCCGGCGTGGCGGTCGAGCACCTGCTTCCGGTGCTGGCTCGCACGGTGGGCCTGGACGCCATCGCCGCGGCGGTGACGGCCCCGCGCACCGGCCTGCGCGTGGCGGCCCACTACGGGTGCCACGCGCTCCGGCCCAGCGACGTCACGCGCTTCGACCATCCCCTGGCGCCGACGATCTTCGAGGACCTGGTGCGGGTCACGGGCGCCACGCCGGTGGAGTGGCCGCGCCGGCTGGACTGCTGCGGGGAACCGGTCCACGACGCCAACCCGTCGCTGTCGGACCGCCTGACGCAGGCGAAGGTGGACGACGCCCGGGAGTCCGGCGCCGAGGTGCTGGCGACCGCGTGCCCCTACTGCCAAATGCGCTTCACCGAATTCCAGGCTGCGGGTTCCGCTGCGCCCCTGCCCGTCCTGCTGTATCCCCAACTGCTGGGCCAGGCGCTGGGACTGGCCCCGCGGACCCTGGGTTTGTCGTAGAATGGCGACTGCAGATCGAATCGACGGAGCCCCATCGTGGCCCCAGGTGTAAAGCCGGCCGGAAAACACGTGGATGGGCGCCTGGATTTCCTGGAGCGGGTATCACTGGCCGGGCTTCGCAAGAAGCACAGCGCCAGTGCCGAGGAGTCCCAGGCAGCCGAACTGGCACGCATCCGGCAGTTGAGCGCCTCGGAACGCATGGCCCTGGCCCTGGCGCTCGGTAGGCGCAGCCGCGACCTGGTCACGCAGCGCCTTCACGAAACGAGCGACGAATGAGCGGGACCCCAACCCTGGACGACACGCTCAAGGTTGCCGAGGACGTGCTGGAGGCGCTCGGGACGCACCACGTCGATGCCGTGATGGTCGGCGCGATGGCACTGGCTGTCCACGGGTATCCGCGCGATACCGTCGATCTGGACCTCGCGGTGGCCATGGACCCACCCGTCCTCCACCAGGTGGCGAGTGCGCTGGTCGCACGTGGCTATGACGTGGAGGTGCGCGACCCGGACGCGGGTGACCCGCTGGGCGGGGTCATGGACGTGCGGTCGACGGGCGCAGATCTCGTCCAGGTGATCAACTTCCTGAATCCTCCCTCCGGAGGCTTTCCAAGACTGGTGGCCGATGCGCTGGAAGAGGCCACTCCGCTGGTCGAAGGCGGGGCCCTGCGGGTCGTCGATCCCTATCATCTCGTCGTCTTCAAGATCTACGCGGGCGGCCCCAAGTCGCTTCTGGACATCCTCGAGTTGCTGGAACGCAACCCTTCCCTGGACCGTTCGAGGCTGATGTCGATCTGCAAGGCGTATCGCCTTCATCGGGAACTCGAGCGGATCCTCAAGTTGGCGGGTGATGACCTGATCCGGTAGCGGGAGCCGGGGTCGCCTACCGCCCCAGCAGCGCGTCCCGCACGGCCATGGCCTTGGCCTTCACCGTCGGTTCGGATTCCAGGTTGATCAGCTCGTTGAGGAAGTCGATCGCCTCCGGGCGGGCCAGACGCTGGATCCCGTCCAGCGCCGCGATCCGGATGGCCGGGTCGGTGTCGAAGACCGCCTTCTGGATGCCTTCCAGCGCGTCCTTCTCCTTCGTCTTGGCCAGCGCGTCGATGACGGCCAGCTTGACGGACGTGTCGGGATCGATGGCCAGGCTGGACACCGCCTGCAGCGCCTTGCGCTCCGGGATCGTGATGACGACCCGGACTATGGCGATCTTGATGTCGGGGTCCTTGTCGTACAGCAGGCTGGACAGGAAGGTGTAGTTCGCCGCGGCCTCGCCAGGCTGCAACAGGGCCAGCCACGCCTGCACCGCCTTCCGCCGCACCGTGGTGTCGCGGTAGGACGCCAGCATCTGCAGGGATTCGCGGGCGCCTTCCATCTTGCGGGCTGCAACGGCGTCCAGCGCGGCGGTCTTGACCTTGTCCGAGTCGTCGTCCAGGCCCTTCAGCAGCACCTTTTCGGCGTCGGGCGTGTGCAGGCGCGTCGCGGCCACAACGGCGGCCTCGCGGAGTTCCGCGTCCGGGTCCCGGGACAGCGTCAGCAGCGACGTGGCGACGCGATCGTCGGGCAGGCGGGCCAGCGCGTACACGGCGGCCCGGCGCACGCTGGCGTCCGGGTCAAGCAGGCGGGCCTGCAGCACCGACACGGCCTTCGGCGGCGGCGTGGAACCCTTCAGGGCGTCGCCCAGCGCCTTCATCGCCAGGCGGCGCACGGTCACGTCCGGGTCGTCCATCTTCGCCAGCACGGCGTCCATGCTGAGGGAGCCGAGGATCGACACCACGACCTGCTCGGCCACGACGCGGTCCTCGGGGGTCTTCGACGAGGCCAGAAGCGGGGCGATGCTGTCGGGGCTGCGGTAGGCGCCGATGGCCTTGGCCGCCACCTGCCGCACGCCGGGCTCCGGCCGCTGCAGGGCGCCATACAGCAGCGTCAGCCCGTCGGCAGGCCGGTTTTCGGCCAGTCGCCCGATGGCCCAGGCCGCCGCTTCCTCGGATCCCTTCGCCATCAAGTGGGCCAGGCCCTTCGACTTCTGGTCCGGCGTGCCGGTTTCGGCCAGCTTGCGGGCGAAGGCCTCGCGGGTCGCCAGGTCCACCGTGTCGTCGGGAAGGGCCTCGGCCATGCGGTCCAGCGCGTTCATGCGTACCAGGGCATCCCGCGAAGCGACGCGGACCTTCGGGCTGGTCGAGTGCAGCCCCGCGGCGATCGCCGGCGTCACGACCGGGTTGTTCGACGCGGCCAGCCGGCCGATGGCGCCGATCACCTTGTCCTCGGACGCGTCCGACAGGGCCTCCATCTCGATGATCACGTCGTACTTCTTGATGCCCCGGGAAGACAGCATCCGGACGGCTGCCAGCTTCACCGACGGGTCTGGGTCGGTCTCGACGACGCGGCCCAGCCGATCGTTGACGGCCGGCTCGTTGTCATGCTCCAGCAGCTTCAGCACGGCCAGGCGCACGCCGTTGGACTTGTCGTCCAGCAGCGGCAGAAGGCGCGTCGAACGATGATCGATGGGCAGATCGGGGACGGCCGACAGCACGGCCAGGCGCACGGTTTCGGAGCGGCTGTTCAGGCCCGCCAGCACCTTGTCCAGCAGGTTCGGGTCCCCCTGGCGCAGCTTGTAGTCGAACAGCGTCCAGGGGAGGATTTCGGTGGGCGACAGCACCACCAGGGCGTCCGCGTGCGCCTTCGGCGGCAGCGCGTCGTAGTAGGGCAGCACCAGCACGTAGGTCGGCGTGCGCAGGGCCGACGGCTCCAGGGGCGCCTCCCGCAGCGCCGGGGCCCGGACCTCGCCGATGCCCAGGGACCGCAGCGTGTAGAACACTTCCGAGGCCACGCGGTCCCACGAGGACGACTTGTTCGGGTCCAGGTTCAGGATCACCCGGTGGGTCCGGGGGAAGTCGGCGTCGATGGCCAGCGCGGCGGTGCCGTAGTCGGAGGCCTTGTCGGACTTCAGGCGGTCGAAGGCCCGCAGCATGGTGTCGGCCAGGTGCGACGGGTCCACGCGGTCCATCGGTCGCGGCACCAGGACTGTCGTGCTGCTGCCGCCCTGGTCCACGGACGTGGCCTGGTACAGCATGGGCACTGAATCCAGCGGGATGCACAGGCCCGTCGCCGGGACGCCCAGTCCGAACACCAGGGCCAGCGCCTGGAAACCGCGAAGGATCGGGGCCACGGCAAGCGATGAACGCGTACGCATGCGTCGAACTCCGTTCGAGAACCCGGGCGGGGGGGCCCGGAAGCGCGCGGATTCTAACACGGACATGCGCGTTCGTATGCCCGGCATCCCGCGATTCGCCCCGGGCGCGCCGTGGTATTCTTCTGCCGACCCGTCCCGGCCCGGAGGAACCCCATGTCCCAGCGCGTCGCATATGCGACCCTTCCCGGAATGAACCCGCTGGGCTGGCACGCGACGTTGGCGCCGCTGCTGGCCGAAGTGGACCGCGCCCGCCCCGACCTGAAGGCGCTGAAGGAATGGCTGCGCCTTCGGAGCCTGTTCGATCGCGACACCTTCGAGACGCTGATGGATCTGCTGGACATCCGGCTGGGGGCAACCGTGACGCTGGGGCCGGCGGCCCGCGCGCTGCTGGACGCGGACGACGAGGCCGCGGCCCGGGCGGCGCTGGCCGACCGCCTGATCCGCGAAAACCCGCTGCTGGCGAAGTATTGCCTGGAGGCCCTGGACGTCGACAAGGGCGGGCGGCTGCACTCGACCAACGAGCTGTACCGGATGGTCACTTCGTACGTGTACCCCGGCGCCAAGCCGACGCTGAACGCGTTCAAGGCGTGGGTGGACTGGGCCGTCGGGGCGGGCCTGCTGAAGCTGGTCGGCATCCGGTGGGCGCTGGGCGAGGCGGGTCGGGAGCGCCTGCCCCGGATGCGCGCGCTGGACGCGGAGGAGTTCCTGGAGGAGGAGCGCGAGGCGGCGAAGGCGGCGGCGCTCGAGGCGCAGCCCGAGGCTCGGGAAGAGGCGGGCCTGCGCGCACCCGACGAAGGGTCGAAGCCGGTCGAGGACATGCGGGGGGCCGCGGCAACCCCGGCCCCGACGGGAGATCGCGGCGCGGTCCGGTCGCCGGCGCGTGCGGTCCCGGGCGGCCTCGCCGAGCCGACCGGTCCGCCCGTGGCGGCGCCCGCGCCCACGCACCCGTCCGTCGCCCTGGACCTCGCCGCGACCCGCGACGCGCTGGCCGCCTGGTACGCCGGCTGGCAGGACCGGGAGGCTTCCCGGTGGCCGGACGTCCCGCTGTCGGCCGGCAGCGCGGGGGTCTTCGAGGCGGCGGCGCTGGCCCTGTGGATCGCCCGGGGCATGCGGCCGGACGACGCCACACGCGTGCTGGCCTTCCTGCGCGGGTCCGGCACGCTGTCCGAGGCCGGGGCGGGGACCCTGACCCTGGCGGCGCTGTCCGCTGCGACGGCCGGTTCGTCCGACCCCGCGGTGGCGACGGCCCTGGAAACGGCCGCGGTGCTGCCCCGCCTGCATTCAGGCGCCGGCGATCCGGGCCTGCTGGATGCCGCGAATCCCCGGGCCTTGCTGGATCGCCTGTGGCGCGGCCTGTACGCGCCTGCCACGCCGCTGGCGCCCTTCCTGCTGGCACGCATCCTCCGGGGGGCCGGTCGCCTGCCCGGGCCGCTGGCCGCCGCTGCGCTGGTCCCGACCTTCACGGTGCGGCAGAACGCCTTCCGGATCGGGTTCCTGGATCGCCTGCACGCGGCATCGTTCGACGATCTGGTCGACAGCGCGCTGTCGTTGTCCGTGTCGTTCGGGCCCCCGGACCTCGAAGGTCCCCTGGCCCATGTCCACGAGGTCTTCGGGTGTGCCTTCTGGTGCGGCCGGGTGACCGTGTGCCCCCTGACCTGCCGGGAGCGGACCGAGGTCGCTCCCGGGCCGAGGCCCTGACCATGTCCGAGGCCGCATGACCCAGGTCACCCTCCATGGGCGCGTCGTGAAGGTGGTGTTCGCCGACGAGGCGAAGCCCTACGTCGTGTTCGAGATGGCCACCGAGGAGGGGCCGGTGACCGTGACCGCCCAGTTCGCCGGCATCGCGCCCGGACAGGAGGTACGGCTGACCGGCGACTTCCGGGAACACCCCAGGTTCGGACGGCGCTTCCGGGCCGCCACGGTGCTGGCCCTGGCCCCGGAGCGCCTCGACGGCCTGCTGGCGTGGCTGGGCTCGGGGCGCGTGCCGGGCGTCGGGCCCAAGCTGGCCGCCCGGATCGTCGAGTTCTTCGGTGCGGACACCCGGGAGGTGCTGGAGTCCGGCGGTAAGCGCCTCGCCGAATGCCCCGGGATCGGTCGCGCGAAGGTCGCCGCCATCGCCGGGGCCTGGAACCAGGAACGGGAGGCCCGCGAGACCTTCGTGCTGCTGTGCGACCTGGGCCTGACGCCGTCGCAGGCGGCCCGGGCCTCGCGAACCTATGGCGAGGGGGCGCCGGCCCGGGTGAAGGCCGACCCGTACGACCTGGCCCGCGTCGTGCCGGGCATCGGGTTTCGGACCGCCGATGCGATCGCGGGTCGGATGGGCATCGAGCCCGGATCCCCGATGCGCCTGCGTGCTGCGGCCCGCTACGTGCTGGAAAGCGCCGCCGACGCCGGTCACCTGTTCCTGCCCGCGGACGTGCTGGTCGCCGAGGCGGCCCGGGTCACCGATCGTCCCGAGGAGGGGGTTCGCGAGGCGGTCGCAATCCTGGTGGCGGGTGGCGAGGCGGTGCAGGAAGAAGGCCCCGATGGGCCCGTGGTCTACCCGGCCTACCTGTGGCGCGCCGAGGTGCAGGCCGCACGGCGGATCCGGCTGCTGGCCGGTCAGGCGCTGCCGGCCCTGGCGGTTGAGGATCCGCGCGTGGGCGACGTGGTGCTGGCGCCGTCCCAGCTGCGGGCCCTGCGGACCGTGGCCGGCGCGTCCGTGGCGGTGCTGACCGGCGGGCCGGGCACCGGGAAGACCACGATCGTTTCGGCCCTGCTGCACGCCGGTGCGCGGGCGGGCCGCAAGGTCGTGCTGGCCGCCCCCACGGGCCGCGCGGCGATGCGGATGAAGGAGGCCACGGGCCACGACGCGAAGACGCTGCATCGCCTGCTGGAGTTCAACCCCCGCGACGGGCGCTTCCTTCGGAACGAGTCCCTGCCCATCGACGCCGACTGGGTGGTGGTCGACGAGTGTTCGATGCTGGACGCGGTGCTGATGGACTGCCTGCTGCGGGCCATCGCCCCGGGCACGCGGCTGACGTTTGTGGGCGATGCCGACCAGTTGCCCCCGGTCGGCCCGGGCGATCCGTTCCGGGCCCTGGCGGCGTCGGGTGTAGTGCCGGTGGCGCGCCTCGGGGAGGTGTTCCGGCAGGGCACCGGGTCGGCCATCGTGCTGGCGGCGCACCGGATCCTGGCGGGCGACGAGCCCGAGTCCGCCCCGCCGAACCGCGTCGATCCCGGGGATTTCCATGTGACGATCCGGGAGGATCCGGAGGACATCGCCCGGATGGTCGAAACGCTGGTCGCGGATCGCATCCCCGCCCGCTTCGGCCTGGATCCGAGGAGGGACGTGCAGGTGCTGGCCCCCATGCGCAAGGGCGAATGCGGCACCGACGCGCTGAACCGCCGCCTGCGGGCGCGGCTGAACCCGTCGGCGGCCGACCGGCCCGGACTGGCGCCCGGCGATCGCGTGATCCAGAATCGCAACAACTACGACCGCGACGTCTTCAACGGCGACATCGGGTCTGTCGTGGCGGTCGGCGCCGACGGCGCGGTCACCGTGCGGTTCGACGATCGGGAGGTCACCTTCGACGCCGACGAGGCCGCCGACCTGTCCCTGGCCCACGCCATCACGATTCACAAGTCCCAGGGCAGCGAGTTCCCGGCCGTGGTGGTGGTGCTGTCCACCCAGCACTGGGTGATGCTGCGCCGGAACCTGCTGTACACGGCGGTCACGCGCGGCCGGCGGTTGGTGGTGGTGTGCGGCAGCCGGCGCGCGATCCGTGCGGCCCTGGACAACGCCCGCATCGAACCGCGGAACACGCGGATGGCCGACCGGCTGCGGGGCCTGGATCCGCCGCCCGCCGCCCCGGTCCCTCCCGGCGGACGGCAGCCACCGTGACCTTGTTGAATTCCCGGCTGGCACGGTGTTTTTGAATGCATTACCATCATCCTTCCAGTTCACGTGTGGAATTCCGGGGATCCAGGGGGACCAACGAGGAGGGTCAGATGCGTATCCAGGGTCGCAGCATTGCATGGGTTGCCGCGATGGCAGCCATGGTCGCGGTGGGTTGTCCGAGCAGTGACGACAAGACCGATCTGGGCACGGACGTGCCCGTGATCGACACCGGGACCGACGTCCCCGCCGACGTTCCCGCCGACGTTCCCGCCGACGTTCCGGTCACTTCGGCCAAGTGCCTGCAGTGCATGAAGTCGGGCATCGCGATGCGCTTCACCAAGCTGGACGTGAAGGAGCCGTCGGACCCCCTGGGGCTGCCCGAGTTCCTCAACGCGATCTGGGCGCCGGACATCAACGCCAGCCGCCTGAACGTGGTGCTGCGCATCGACTCGATCACGCCTCCGGCGACGGCCGGGGCGCCCTCGACGATGAAGGCGACCGTCGGGTCCGCGTGGCACAACCTGACGCCCGCCCAGATCGTCGCCGTGGACAGCACCCTGGTCCCGGACTACTACTATTTCCTGTCCCAGGGCACCAACCAGTTCAACCTGGAGCTGAAGGACGACTGTACGTTCAAGTCGGTCGGCGATGCCAGCCTGGCCTTCCACCCGGGCCCGGTGGATCACGGCCTGATCTGCTCGGCCGGGATGCCGGATATCAGCCTCGCCGCGGACACGATTCCGATGGCGCGCCTCAGCGCGACCGGCAAGATCAACGACGATTGCACCCTGATCACCGACGCCTACCTGTCGGGATGCATCGCCCAGACGGCGGCCTGCGAGATTTGCTCGTTCGCCCAGGCGCCGGACTACTCCCAGTGGTCCAGGAACGGGAACCCGGCCGCCGCCGGCACGCCCTGTACGGCCTCGTACTGCGAAAAGAATTGCGAAAAGTACCTGTGGGCGAACTTCGGCGGCTTCGTCGAGGCCCTCGGGGTCCCGTTGCAGTGCGACTTCGACAGCAGCGGCGCCAACAACGGCTACCTGATCGCCGGCAACTGGGAGGCCAAGGCCGTCCCGTTCCACGCCACGCCGACGCCGTAGACCCTCGTGCTCGCGTCATCCGCCCGCACCCACGACATCACGGCAGCGCAGTCAGCAGGAACACCCTCCGCTGGTCCGCCCGGTTGGCCGCGTCCTGGCAGTCGGCGTCGAAGTCGCTGATGTCCGGGGAGGCCGCGTAGGGGTCCACCAGCACGAAGGGACGGATCTGGGTGCAGACCTCGGCGATCTTGGCCTGGACCTGCGGCAGCCACTGCTCGGAAAACGCCTTGAGGTGCTGGACGTACTCGGCCTTCCACGCCGGGTTCAGGTACATCAGCTGGCGCAGTTTGCTGGGCGGCAGCGCCAGCTCCGGCTGGCCCGAGTAGGTGAAGGGGTCCGACGTCGGGTCGCCCCATTCCGACAGGATGTCGTCGACATCCCACGGGATCACGATGAAGCCCCGGTTCGGGTGGTCGTACCACAGGTAGTTGGTGCCGCCGTTGGTGAAGTTGTCGCCGGTGGGGAAGGTCGCCTCGGCGGCCATCTCGCGGAGGATTTCGGACACGTCCGCGATCTTCGCGACGGCCGCGAAGAAGGCGGTGTGGTCGCCGTCGATGGGCTCCGCGTCCACCATGTCGTCGAAGTTCGAGAGGTCCGACCCGTCGCTGGTGGTTTCGTTGGTCGTCAGCTCGGACGCGTTGTCGAACAGGTTGCCCGAAGGATCGGGGAAGTGGGCCTCCAGGAACTCGTGGTCGACCACCTCGATGTTCATGTATACGCCGTATGGCGCGCCGTCGACGGTCAGCCGCACGTGGTTGACCCGCGACGCGTCCAGGCCCACCTGCCGGAACATCCACATGCCGACCCGGTCGCGGATGGGCGCCGAGTGGTAGGGATTGGCCTCGAGGTTGAGGGCCCGCAGCTTGCGGAACCGTCCGTTCTTGTCCCAGTGGTTGAAGCGGACCACGAACTGAGGCTTCTTCTCTTCTCCCCAGTAGGTGGCGTTGGCTTTCGAGCGGCACGCGGCGTCGGCGAAGACCTCGCCGTTGTAGGTGAACGTGCAGTGCACGTACTCCTTGCTCTTCGCCGTGCGGTACGCCTGGAACTGCGTCCACTGGTCCGGCGCGAACGTCAGCGCGAAGTCCACCACGGTCGCTTCGTCGAACAGCGGGATCGTGTCGGCCTTGGGGTGGGGCACGAACGTGTCGACGACGGGAAGGTCCGTCGGCGCCACGGTGTCGCTGTCGCCGGTGTCCGAAGCCGGAGTGTCCAGCGGGCCCGGGTCGCGGCCGCCGGTGTCTGCGTCACCCTGCGCCGGGATGTCCAGGCCCGACGTGTCCCCGGCCAGGTCACCGGACACGTCCCCGGGCACGTCCCGGGAGGACATGCCGCCGCCGCACGCGACCGTCAGCGCGAGGGTCGCTGCCAGCGCCAGTCCCAGGCCTCCGATCGCGATCCGTTGCATGGTTTCCTCCTGGATCCGGGACGGGTCCGGTGGGAAAGGATACCGGATCGGGGGGTTGGGAGAACAGCGGAACGCGAATTTGGCGTCAGGCCGCGGCCCGGGCCGATCGCCATCGGAAGTACAGGTAGAACGGCACGCCGATCGCCACCAGCGCGGTGCCGACCAGCGCGTTGCGGGTGTTCTTGACGATCGACAGCACCACGAAGACCGCCGAGAACAGCGCGAACGACAGCGGGACCCACGGGTAGCCCGGGACCCTGAAGGGCCGGGGCGCGTCCGGGAAGCGGATGCGGGCCACCACCACGGCCGCCGCCAACAGTCCGTAGAACGCCCACGACACGAAGATGAGCATGTCGGTGATCTGGTCGAAGGTGCCCGAAAACACCAGCACCGAGGACCAGGCGAACTGGATCCACAGCGACACGTGGGGGGTCTGGCGGCGGGCGTGGACGGCGTCGATTCCCCGCCACAGCAGGTCGTCCCGCGACATGGCCCAGTAGACGCGGGCGGACACCAGGGCCGTGCCGTTCAGGGCCCCGAACGTGGACAGGATGACCGCCAGAGCCACCAGCATGGCCCCGCCCGGAAGGACGGTGGACACGGCGTCGGCGGCCACCAGCGATGACGTGGCGACCGCGTCGACGGGCAGCAGCGCGAAGTAGGCCGCGTTGACGCCCAGGTAGCCTACCGTGACCAGCAGCATGCCGATCGCCAGGGCTCGCGGGAAATCGCGGGACGGGTTGTGCATCTCGGTGCCGACGTAGGTGACGTTGATCCACCCGTCATACGCCCAGAAGACGCTGGACAGGCCCAGGGTCAGGGCCCCGATCAGCGGTCCCCAGCCCACCGCGGACGGCTCCAGCGAAGGCGGCACCAGCGGCCCCTCGAAGGGCGCCAGCAGGGAGCGGGCGCCCACGACCCCGATGACGATGATGGCCGCCAGGATCGCCAGCTTGATCCACAGGAAGGCGTCCTGGACCCGGGCGCCCAGGCGGACGCCGTGGACGTTCAGCGCGGTGACGACCAGCAGGCACGTGACGGCGACCGCCTTGGTGCCCAGATCCCGCAGCGGGTAGAAGTCGATCATGCCGAACGCCGTGAACCCCCAGGATGCCACCTCGGGCGACGGATCCCCCCAGCCCCCGAAGATGCGCAGGTACTCTGCGAAGATGTAGGCGATGGAGGCCAGCGTGCCCGTCTGGATGACCGACAGCACCGACCAGCCGTACAGGAAGCCGGTGAACGGGCCGAAGGCTCGGCGCAGGTGGGCATACAGGCCGCCCGCGTCCGGGAAGGCGGCGGCCAGCTCCGCGGCGCACAGGGCCCCCAGGAAGGAAATCCCGGCGGCGGCGATCCACAACAGGAGGACCAGCGACGGGGAGGGCAGTTCCGCGGCCATCGGCGCGGCCTTCTTGAACACGCCCGACCCGACGACGGAGCCGACCACGATCGCCGTGGCGGTCAGCATGCCGAGGGCCCTCGGGAGGTCCCTGCGCGGGCGGGACGCGGGGGAGGCGCCTCCGCGCTCGGGGGGGACGCTGGATGCCCCCGAGGCGGCTCCGTCTTCGGCGAGAGTTTCCTGCGGAAACCCGTCGCCTGCGCCTCCGCGCTCGGGGGGGGCTCCCTGTGCCGGATCGCCGGTCGACATGCTTCCCCCGGTCTGACAAGGCGGGAACACGGGTTCGCGCCGCCCTAGGCCAGCGGCACCCCGTGGATGATCGCCACCAGGTCCCGCGCCACCAGGCCGCAGAAGTCGCGCACCTGCCGATCGGCCAGCGCCGCCTGGTGGGGCAGCGTGACCTCGCTTTCGACGGCCAGCACCTTCATGCCGGCGGCCTTTCCGGCCAGGATGCCCGAGTGCGCGTCCTCGACCACCAGGCAGCGCTCGGCGGGGACACCCAGGCCCTGCGCGGCCTGGAGGAAGATTTCGGGGTCAGGCTTGAAGGCCTTCACGTCGTCGCCCGTCTTCACGACGTCGAAGAATTCGCCCAGCGCCGTCACCTGCAGCACGCGGCTCACGTAGCGCTCGGGCGAGGACGACGCCAGCGCGATGGGCACGTCGCTGATCCGGAGGCTTTCGAGGATTTCCCGGGCCCCCGGGACCAGCATGACGCCTTCTTCCTCGACCATCCGGCAGACGTGATCCATCCGTTGGCTCACGAGGGCTTCGGGGGGCTGCGGCAGGCCGAACCGCGCGCAGTAGAAGCGCATGTTCTGCAGGGCCGACCGGCCGGGGATCTGGGACCGCTCCTCGGGCGTCAGCTCGTCCAGCGACCGCCCGACCCAGTCCAGCATCGCCTGGGTCGCCCGCTGGTACAGATCCTCGGACTGGACCAGCGTCCCGTCGAGGTCGAACAGCACTGCGTAGGGGCTTTGCCGCTGCATGGCCGAAGGGTACGACGGGCTGCGGCGGGCCGTCAAATCGCGGGATCGAACCCGCGGGATCGAACCTGCGGGTGGTCCGCTACTCGCGGTGCGCGCGGTCCTGCGGGGCCGCGTAGCGATCGGGGATGCGGGGCAACCCGGTGGCGGCGTCCTTCGGAAGGGACGCGGCGTAGTCGAGCAGCGTGCGCCACAGCTTCAGTTCCTGCACTCCGGCCGCGGCCGGGTCGATGTCCAGGATGGCGTCCTCGAGGTTCGTGAGGACCTTGCCGTCCTTGTCCTTCATCTGGATGACGACCATGCCGCCGGTGTAGTCCTGCAGCACACCCAGCATCTGGGCGATGTACAGGTTCGTCGCGACGCGGATCAGGCGCGGGTTCGTGTCGGCGGTGTCCAGCGGCGTGGTGTCGAAGCCGTTCACCTCGTCGCCCAGCCACACGTTGTCCACCATGTACAGCAGGTCGGAGTTCGGGTTGAACTCGAAGCGCAGGCCCGACACCTGCAGGTAGAAGCTGTCCGCGACGATCGGCGCCAGCCCCGCGATGACCTCCAGCGCGGTCTTGAGCTCGGCGGGCGACAGGTAGAACACCAGCATCGGGTAGCCCAGCTGGTCGTCGGGCCCGATGCCCAGCGGCAGCACCCGTACCAGGTCGCCCACGCGCGCCTGGCCCGTGCGGCCCTTCCGGATGCTGTCCCGGATCACGCCGTTCGCCTCGAACACCACCTCGACGGGGCCTTCGGACGAATGCTGCGAGGTGGTCCAGCGCTCGGCGTCGGCCAGGAAGTCGCCCAGGTTGGTTTCGGCGAACTGCGCCGTCAGGAGGTCGAAGCCGGTCGTCAAGAGGGGCGTTTCGTAGCCCAGGCCGGTGCCCTTCAGCATCGTGTCGCCCAGGCCCGTCGCCGCGTTGTCGATCAGGGTCGTGATCTCGGGCAGCCCGGGCGTGTGGTCGTCGACGGGCAGCGCCTCCCAGGACTCGAGGCTGAACGTCGCGCCGTCGCGGACCAGCACCAGCTTGCCCAGGTGCTCGCCGTACTCGCCCACCTGCACGATCAGCGTGCCGTTGACGACCAGCGGCTGGGACATCAGCGTGTGCGAATGCCCGCTGATGATGACGTCGATGCCGGCGACCTGGCTGGCCAGCTGCTCGTCCTCGCCGGCGACCGTGCCCTCGCTGACGCCCATGTGGGACAGGCAGACGACCAGGTCCACCTTCTCGGTGGTGCGCAGCGTGTTGACGACCTCGGTGGCCGCATCCTTCGGGGCCCGCACGGTGACGGGCGCCGCGTGGGGCGACAGCTTCAGCGCCCCGGTCCCGAGCAGCCCGAACAGCCCGACCTTCACGCCGTTGGTCAGCGTGACGACCTCGTACGGCAGCAGCTGCTTGCCCATCAGCGCCGCCAGGTCGGCCGCGGCCGCGTCGCCGTCCGGGATCACCAGGTTCGATTCCAGCACCTTCATCTTCGCGCCCTCGGGCAGCGCGGCGGTCACGATCTTCGCCGCACCATTGGGCGACCAGTCCATCTCGTGGTTGCCCAGCGTGGTGCCCGTGTAGCCCATCGCCGCCAGCAGCTTCAGCTCGATGCCCTCGGTCCTCGACAGGTACGAAAACGCCGACCCGAACGTGAAGTCGCCGGCGTCCAGGGCCAGCATGTCGGCGCCGGGGCGCACGTCGCGGCGGACCCGCTCGATCATCGCGGCGATGCGCGCGATGCCGCCGATGGTGTTGTCGTCGTTGACGGATCCCGGCGTGAAGTCCGCCTGCGGGCCCAGCCCGTCGAGGTGCGAGTGCAGGTCGTTGGTGTGCAGGATCACGACGCGCGTCTTGCCGTCGTCCGTCCAGGCCGTCGGCTGGAAGAAGGCGTCCCAGTCCACGGGTGCCGGGGCGTCCGCGGTGAACGCGTCGGCGGCGTCGGGCGCGTCGGCCGTCACGGCATCCGGCGTGTCCGGCGACGACGAGCTGCTGGTCGCGGAGCAGGCCGTCGCCAGGCAGAAGACCGCCGTCAGGACCGGGAACCATGCCGGGATGAAGGTGTCAACGCGCATCCATACCTCCTCGATCGGCCGCCGTTCCAGGCGTGCCGAGGATTGTGATCCATGGTCGAAGCCTAGGTGGGTCGCCGGGAAAGTCAACCTCCGGCGCGGGGGGCGGGAGCGGGGTCGCCCAGCGAAATCAAAACCCTTGACTGACTCCGGCCGCCTGTCCGTGTATCATTGCGGCGAGCGCGGAGGGGATGCCCGATGAAACGGTCGGTGTGGGTACTGGCGGTGCTGGTCGGCGTGCTGGCGTTCGGGTGCAGCAGCAAGAAGACGACGGTGGTCGCCGACGTGCCGGACGTCGCGGCGGCCGCCGACGTGCCCGTCGTGGACGTCCCGGTGATCCCCGACGTGGTCGATACCGAGCGTGTCGCCGAGGACCCGGGCGCCCCCGACCTCGGCCCGGAGGATCCCGGCCCGCCCGACCTGGGTCCCGTCGATCCCGGTCCGCCCGACCTCGGTCCCATCGATCCCGGCCCGCCGGACCTCGGTCCCGTCGATCCCGGCCCGCCGGACCTCGGCCCGCAGGACCCGGGCGAGCAGTTGTCCGACACGGTCGCGGCCTGCATCTACGTGATGGAAAACATCTGTGCCAAGGCGCTGACGAAGTGCGACGTGCTGCACCTGATCCCGGCGACCTGGATGCAGTCGTGCACCGACTTCCTGGTGGGCCAGCACGCGACGCTGCGGTCGGGGTGCGAAACGCTGGACAACGCCAACAGCACCGACCCGAACGTCCAGTTGATCCAGTCGATGGGCCCGCAGATGCTGCAGTCCTGCGTCGACAACTTCGAATGCACGACCCAGAACATCCTGGCCGTCTACGGCGTGCTCCAGCCGATCATCGGCGGCCAGAAGCTGAACGTCGGGGACGTGGTCGGGGTCGTCGCGAACCTCTGCTTCTAGCTTTGTCCTGGGCGCGAAGGCGCTTCATCCCGCCCGGCTCTTCGTGATGACCGCACGGCCGTGCTTCCCGTCCATTCTCGCCACGTAGGGCGCCTTCGCCCGCGCATGGACGCAGTGGGCGGTACGTTCGATGACCTGCATCCCCGACAGGTGCTCCCAGTCCATCCAGGACGTGGCGCTGTCGTTGCGCACCTTCAGGTAGCCCACCTTCCGCGCGATCAGGTTGTGGAAGAAGTGGCTGCCCTGGGACGACTCCACCTGGAAGTCCGGAAGGTCCACCTCGACGATGACCCGGGCGTCGCTGATGTCCGACCAGGCGACCGGGATGCCCAGGAACCGGTCCCGGGAACCCCAGCGACCCGGCCCGATCAGGAAGTACGGCCGCCCTTCCTCGCGCATCTTGCGGTTCAGCGCGGCGACCTCGTCCCGGATCGCCAGCGTTTCTGTGGCCTTGAAGGTTTCCGCCGTCACGAAGACGATGTCCGTCACTCCGTCCACCATGCCGTTGCCCAGGGCCTCGTCGGTATACAGCAGCACGTCGCCGCCCCGTTCGGGGGGATCCGCCGGGACCTCCACGTCGCTCAGGTCGATGTTCAGTGGCCGGATCTGGAGGGGGAAGAACGTCGGTCCCTCGTCGCGACCTTCCCCGCGAGTGACCAGCGCGGCGAACTCCACCTCCACGGGCATGCCCAGCGCCTTTTCGCCCAGGGCCAGCAGGCGCTCCAGCAACGGAGCCATCGGGAACTGCTGGTACTTCAGGATGTTCGCGAACGTCACGACCCGGGGGCCCGCGACGGACAGGTCGTCCACCAGGCGGTCGTTTTCCCGGTCCCACACCGATGCCACGGGTGCCAGCGTACCGTGCCGCTCGGCGGCGGCCAGGTCCAGGCGGGCCAGGGTCCCTTCCTCGCCCAGGCGGATCGCCCCACCGGGGGCCTCGAGGTCGATGGCCCAGAAGTCGCGCTGGGAGCCGCGCATCATGTCCTCGGGCGCCACCAGGTCGTGGCCCGGGTATCGCGGGCAGAACCGCAGCACGCGACGGCCTTCCATCACGGCCTTGCCCAGGCCCAGGGCCACCGTGGCGACGCCGTCCTGGGGCTTCGCCGGGCCGGCCGGGTAGTAGTTGTACGACTGGGCGACCCCCGAGATGTCGGGGTAGTGGTAGCGCCCGTGCGTGCGGCCGACGATCTCCTGGATGACGACCGCCATCTTCTCGTCTTCGATGCTGTAGTTCGCGGTTTCGAGGTACTCGCGCGACTGGCGCTCGAACACGGACGCCAGCACCAGCTTGATGGCGGTGGACAGGTCCTCGAAGCGCTCGGACGTCCCGGCGCCGCGATTCGGGATCATGAACGTGTGGTACACGCCGGCCAGCGGGCATGCCTGGGAGTCCTCCAGCAGCCCCGACGACCGCACGGCCAGCGGCGTCCGCACCCGCTCGACGAAACGCCACAGGCGGTCGGTCAGTTCGTCGGAAAGGCTTCCGGCCAGGAAGGCCGCGCGGATCTCGTCGTCCGTCCGGTTCACCAGGTCCCGCGACAGGTGGTTGCGCTCCAGGAATTCGTCGAATTCGGCGGTGCCGATCACGGCCGTCACGGGCAGCGTCACGTGGACCCCGGGGACCAGCTTGTGCAGGCCCAGCGCGTGCAGCAGGCTGTTCAGGAACGCCAGGCCTCGCCCCTTGCCGCCCAGCGACCCCTCCCGCAGGCGCACCACCTGTGAGCGGTTGAGCCCCTCCCAGGCGCCCGCGTCCACGATGCGTCCGTCCAGCTTCTCCTTGCGTACGTCGACGAACGCGTCGATCAGGAACCGCCGCAGGCTTTCGGTGTCCGGGAAGTCCGCGACCTGCACCGGCCGGATGCGCCGTGCAGCGACGACTTCGGCGTGGGCCACCAGCCAGCCCGAAAAGTGATCGCACCGGGCGTGGTACACCAGCGATTCGTCCGGGATGGTCCGCAGCAGCTGGATCAGGTCCAGCATCGACGAGGCGCGCGCGACCTCGTCGCCGTTCTCCAGCCGGAACACGAAGTCGCCGAAGCCCAGTTCGGTCACCACGAACTCGCGCAGTTCGGACCGCAGGTGCGGCGACTTCTTGTGGACGAAGCGTGCGCCCAGGCGCCAGGCCATCGACGCGTTTGCGGTGTCCATGGACTGCAGCAGCACCGGCAGCGTCCGGCTGTCCTTGCGCACCTGCTCGACGAAGCGCAGGCCCGCCTCGTCGTCCAGGCGGCCCGCCCGCTCGAACTCGACGTCCGTGACCACGCACGCCAGGAATTCCCGGTAGTCGCGGTACACGCGCTCGGCAGTCGCGAAGTCGTGGGCCAGGATGACCTTGGGTCGCATCCGCATGCGCAGCCGGCGGTTCGCTTCCGTCAGTTCCATGGTGATCAGCTGCTGGGTCTGCCGCACCAGCACCGAGTACAGGACCGGCAGGAACGTCGAGTAGTGCGGGACCGAGTCCTCGATGACCAGGATGACGCGGACCAGGCCGTTGCGCGTGTCCTCGGCCAGGTTCAGGCGGTCCTCGACGCTCTTGATCATGGCCAGGAATACGCTGCTGTCGCCGGTCCACAGGAAGATGTCGTCGATGTCCTTCACGCGGTCGCGGCGGGCGTCGACCAGGCGCAGGTCCTGGGGGTTCGACAGCAGCAGCAGGATCGGCATGCCGGGGCGCACCTCGCGGATCCGGGAGGCGAGGTCGAAGGGCGTGGTTTCACCAACCCGCATCGTGACGATGACCATGTCGAAGGGCCGCGACTTCATCATCCGCATGGCGTCGGCGCCGGTGGTGGCGTTGGTCACGCGAGGCGGCGAGGACAGGTTCAATTCGCCGTAGTGGCCGATCAGCATCTCGGACAGCACGCCGTCCTGCTCGAAGACGAAGGCGTCGTAGAACGACGACACCAGCAGGATTTCGTTGATGCGATGCCGGAACAGGTCGTAGGACGCGTCCTCGCGGGCGCGGAATCGGTTGTAGGAGGACAGCAGGTCATCGATCTGCATGCACGGACTCCGGTTCGCCGCCGACAGTTTTACCACCAAGCGGGACGCGCGTCGCAGTCCCCGCCCGAGCACGGAGGCGGAGGCGAGGGATTACGTATGCAATCTCTTGCCACAGCCGGAGTCGCCTCGGGCGCCCCCAGGTGATCCGATTGCCCCTTTGGTGGTGCGGTGTCCTTGACTTTCCCATACCGGTGGCGTAGGTACCCAATCCGGATCGCTGGGCCGGCGGCCTCGGATCGTGCCCCGTGCGACACCATCCCGCCCTGCCCCCCGGCACATGTACAACCTGTTGTCGGAGGTTCCCGATCATGATGACGCAGAAGGAATTCCTGGATTCAGTGGCCGCCCGCAATCCCTCGCAGCCCGAGTTCCTCCAGGCCGTGCAGGAAGTCGTCGAATCCGTCTGGGACGTGTACCAGGCGAACCCGCGGTTCCAGAAGGCGAACATCCTGTCGCGCATCGTGGAGCCCGAAGCCCTGCATACCTTCCGGGTGTCCTGGGTCAACGACCGTGGCGACGTCGAGGTCAACCGCGGCTACCGGATCCAGTTCAACAGCGCCCTCGGCCCGTACAAGGGCGGCCTGCGCTTCCACCCGTCGGTCAACATGTCGATCCTGAAGTTCCTGGGCTTCGAGCAGATCTTCAAGAACAGCCTGACCACGCTGCCCATGGGCGGTGGCAAGGGTGGGTCGGACTTCAATGCCAAGGGCCGCTCCGACAACGAAATCATGCGGTTCTGCCAGGCGTTCATGACGGAGCTGTACCGCTACATCGGCCCCGACACGGACGTCCCGGCCGGCGACATCGGCGTGGGCGGCCGCGAGATCGGCTACCTGTTCGGCCAGTACAAGAAGATCACCCGCGAGTTTTCCGGCGTGCTGACCGGCAAGGGCCTGGAGTGGGGCGGCAGCCTGGTGCGGCCCGAGGCGACCGGCTTCGGCGCGACCTACTTCGCGGAAGCGATGCTGAAGACGAAGGGCCAGTCCTTCGCCGGCAAGACCGTCGCGGTGTCGGGCTTCGGCAACGTGGCCTGGGGCGCGGTCATCAAGATCAACCAGCTGGGTGGTCGTGTCGTGACCCTGTCCGGCCCCGACGGCTACGTGTACGACCCCGAAGGCATCACCGGCGCGAAGGTCGACTACATGCTCGACATGCGGGCGTCCAACAACGACCGCGTCGAGGACTACGCCATCAAGTTCGGCGTCAAGTTCGTCCCCGGGAAGCGCCCGTGGGAGGTCAAGTGCGACGTCGCGATGCCCTGCGCGACCCAGAACGAGCTGGACGAGAACGACGCCCGGACGCTGGTCAAGAACGGCTGCATCTGCGTGACCGAGGGCGCCAACATGCCCACCACGCTGGAAGCGACCCACGTGCTGCTGGACGCGAAGGTCCTGTTCGCGCCCGGCAAGGCGTCCAACGCCGGCGGCGTGGCGACGTCGGGCCTGGAAATGAGCCAGAACAGCATGCGCCTGCGGTGGTCGGCCGAGGAAGTGGATCAGCGCCTGCACCAGATCATGCTGCGTATCCACGACGCCTGCGTGGAATACGGCAAGGGCCCGGACGGCTTCGTGAACTACGTCAAGGGCGCAAACGTGGCCGGCTTCCTGCGTGTCGCCAACGCCATGCTGGACCAGGGCGTGGTCTGACCCGCGGCCACGTCCGTTTCCGCCTGCCCTTCCTGATCGACCGTCGTCCGCCTCCGCCTACTCGGCAAAGTCGGCAAAGTGCGATTTCCGGTAGGCCTTGACCTGCTTTTCCAGCCGGTCCAGGAGGGTCGTTTCGGACTCGTCGGTCGCGGTGGTGTCGGCGCCCAGATCGTCCAGCCCGTAAAGGGCCGCCTTCCTCGCCACGTCGGTCGTTCCGGCCCGCACCGCCTCGCGGCCCAGCAGCAGCCATGCCCGGGCCGAGGCGAGGCGTCCGTGTTCCCTGGCCCGCTTCGGCGAGGACGCCCGCACGGCCGCGTCTCCGGTCGCGGCCCGCCCGCCCAGCCGCCGGATGGCCGTGACGATGAAGCGCCCCGGGCCCGAAGGCACCACCTGCAGGTCGAACCCGTCGCCCGCGGACTCGGCCCGGGGGTCCGGGGCCGCCGTGGCGTCGGCAGTCATCTGCGGGGGACCGGACGCGCATCCCGCGGCGACGACCGGCAGGACTGCCAGCACCAGCGCCGGGGTGAGGATGCGAAGGGGGATGCGCACGAGGCGGGCTCCGTTGCTCCCAGGGGATCCTCGCACCCCTCGCCGCAGGTTCCAAGGGGCCGGGGGCGACAAGCGGGCGGACCCGCCGAGATTATGGGACGATCGAG
>Ga0118677_10004331_pt1 | contig 25957 bp, 25 predicted proteins | sample AliMusrvi5mmetaG_FD_86154 | JGI IMG/M metagenome (GOLD analysis project Ga0118677, IMG submission 86154)
GGGTATACTTTATTTTTCAAAGATAGGTTTTGTTTTAAAAATTAAGCACTTTCAATTATATCTAAACTTTCTATTTTATCACTGCTTTCTGAAATTGTATCCCAATCCAGTGCCCAATGTATTGCGTGTTGACATGAGCAGAACTGAACAAAGCCAAATAAATGATATTAAAAATTACTTCGACAATAGTCCTGTACAAGTCGCAAGAAACAATTCCCATCAACATTCAGTGTGAAAAAAAGAAAAAAGCAGAAAAACAAAATAGTCTATTAATTTTTAATACAACGCACAGAAAAGCCATAATCAATTAGGGTAGTGTAACTCCATACAACACTATCACCGGACATTATATACCGACTGATTGCCTGCTTATTTCCTGACCCGGTAGATGACCACCAGAAACCAGCGGATCCACTACTCGTGAATGACCCTTCAATATCACGGGATCCACCCGGAAGAGCCGAAAATCCGCTAATGTTAGTACCATTCCATGATTTCCCTTTGTAATCATCCCATCCGCTCTTGGATCTCATTTTTTCGGCAACAGATTTTCCACCTAAACTATTAGTCAGCATTGTAAATTCTTCATCGCTTGGTAAATGCCAGCCTGATGGACATACATTTTTAGCAGTTTTCCAATCATAAAGCCTTCCATATTTTTCACATTTTTTTTGGTCATTATTATGACACCAAGAGCCACCTTGTGTTTCAAAATTTAAGTTTTCTGTCATCCATACCTGTTGACCAATTTTAACAGTTTTGTAGATTTTACCATCTCTGGAATCAGTAAAAGTACCCGTTATGTTGTTTTCTTAATAAAGCATTGAAAAATTATGTCTCATCAAGGCTATTTCCTTTCGAGTGAGGCCGAATGCTCAGTTTAGTGGGCGCATTTCCGTGCCAAGTTATCAGCGCATTGCGTGGAGCTTGGCTTTTCTCTCGATGATATTGCCAGTACCCTAGCGGATATTGACTTTTATATCTGGCTGGTACAAAGTTGGAACCCCACCGTTCAGAAAAATGCAATGGAAGCTTCTGCTTTCAAAGCCATGATTGGCACGGGCTTAGGTAGTGAACTGGTTGCATTATCTGTCCATCTGGTATTTGATTCAGAGCTTGTGCCGGTGTTACCCGGTGCTTTGACGCGCTTATTTAACTTAATCCAACGCATTAAAATGGCCGCGACTTATAAGCTGATAGTAGGTAAAGATTTAGGTATTATAGGGACTCAAAGCGCGGCTGACTCTGATGAGCCTGATTTTACCGTGACAACAGAACGTGGATCAACCATTGAGCGAGTTAAATTGACCTTTACCCGATACAGTCATGATGGTGTAACTGTCGAGAGTCGCCGTAATGACAGTGAGTGGGAGTTTTTGGGTATTGTAGTTACGAAACCCTGGTAAGATGAGCACAATTAATCAATTGGACAGGTTTTATGTCCAATTGGGTTATTGTTATATCATTTGCACAGATTAAATTAGCCCAAAGAGTACAGTCATGAGTGCAAGCGAACCCTTAAATACACTGGATTTTCCATTACACGGCACCCGCTTAATTGAAGCCAGTGCGGGCACCGGTAAGACCTATACCATTGCGGCTTTGTATGTGCGCTTGATAGTGGGTCACCGTTTAAATGAAGCCTTACAAAGCCAACCCTTGTTGCCACCTGATATCTTGGTGGTCACCTTTACTGAAGCCTCTACCAAAGAATTACGCGATAGAATCCGGGAGCGCTTGAGTTCAGCCGCTCGTTATTTTCGTCAGAATACAGAAGTCGCTGATCCTGTCCTACAAGGCATTAGACATGATTTTGACAAAGACCAATGGCCGACTTGCGCTCAGCGCCTTGAATTGGCCGCTAACTGGATGGATGAGGCGGCTGTTTATACCATTCATGGCTGGTGCAATCGAATGTTGCAACAACATGCGTTTGATAGTGGCAGTTTGTTTCGTCAAGAAGTTAACACAGACGATACTGAGTTATTAAATCGGGTGGTTCGTGATTACTGGCGAACCTATTACTATGCCTTAGCCGATAATAGTCAGTATCTTGGAGCGATCTTTGCGGAGTTTCAACATCCCGATGCCTTACAAAAGGCCTTAAAAGACCTGTTAAGCAAAGACGAACCGCTTAAGGGTGAAGCGCTTAAATCGCTTTCGATCACTGAATTATGTGATGCGTATTATCAACAGCACAAGGCAACCTTAGCCGAACTAAAGCGTCCCTGGACGGTTTGGGCGGGTGAAATCAGGGATTTAATTGACCAGGCGGTGACGGGTAAAGTGCTTCCAGGAGCAAACTATAAATCGAATCATCGTGCCGAATGGTTTAGAAAAATTGAAGAATGGGCCGTTGACTCTAATCAAGTCGAACTTAAATTAGGCACGGGTTTTATCAATTTATCAACTGCCGGTATGGCATCCTTAGTCAAGTCAGGAACACCACCCACTCATCCCGGCTTCGATGCTATCGGGCAAATACCTGAGCAACTGGCTGCGCTACCTACCTTAAAAACAGCATTAATTGAACATGCCGTGCATTGGATGCGTCAACGCTGCGCCTCTGAAAAGAATCGTTTGGCACAAATGTCCTTCAACGATATGTTGACCCGTCTGGATGCTGCGTTACAAGGCGAAAACGGCGATAGCTTTGCGCAAGTGATCCGAACACAGTTTCCGATTGCGCTGATTGATGAGTTTCAGGATACCGACCCTGTCCAGTATCGTATCTTTGAAAGATTGTATGCGGCTCAAGGGGATAATAGCTTAGGCTGTTTTATGATTGGCGACCCTAAGCAGGCCATCTATTCTTTTAGAGGTGCGGATATTTTTACTTATCTAAAAGCCCATCAAGCGACCTTAGGAAAACACTATACCTTAGATACCAATTTTCGTTCGACTCAGGACTTGGTTAAAGCTGTGAACCAGTTGTTTTTGTCGGCGGATGCAAAACAAGCCAAGGGCGCATTTTTATTCAAGAAAGCAGATGAACCGAATCCGTTACCGTTTGTTGATGTTAAAGCAAAAGGTAGAGATGATGTTTGGGTAATTAAGGGGCAAGCGGCTTCCGCTTTAACTTGTTGGACGTGGGACTCGCCTGAAGCCATTTCTCAAACACCTTATCGGGAAACAATGGCAGAAATAACCGCCAGTGAAATTGTTAAACTGCTTAACTCAGCACCGGATAACCGTACTGGCTTCATGAACCACGAAAGCAATGGTTTTAAACCCTTGCAACCCAGCGATATTGCTATTCTGGTGCGTACCGGTAATGAAGCTAAAATGATGCGTAAAGCCTTGGCTAAACGACAACTGTCGAGTGTTTATTTATCCGAACGTGATTCTATTTATGCCAGTCGGGAAGCTGCCGATGTTTTACTTTGGTTAAAAGCCTTAGCCGAGCCACGGAATGAGTTTAAAGTGAGGGCGGCTTTATCGACGGCTACTTTTGGTTTTACCTATCAACAATTACAGCATTTTGCGGTGGATGAAGCCAGTTGGGAAGTACAACTGGATCGATTCAATCGTTATCATTTACGCTGGCAACAAGAAGGTATCTTGCCGGCACTGCGTCTTTTGATTAATGATTTTGGCTTACATTTTACTAATTTATATGCCAGTGACGGTGAGCGTTGCTTAACCAATTTATTGCATATAGCCGAGTTATTACAAAAAGCCAGTACCCAGTTAGAAGGTGAGCAAGCCTTGATTCGGTATTTGGCTGAAGCGGTTGCAGACGAACATCAGGCCACGGATGAAAATATCTTACGACTAGAAAGTGATGCCAATTTAATTAAGATAGTGACGATTCATAAGTCCAAAGGCTTGGAATATCCGTTAGTCTTCTTACCCTTTATTTGCAGTTTTAGAGAACCTAGTTCCAAGGACATTTATTATCGTTATCACGATGACAACAATGTGCTGCAGGTAGACTTAAATAAATCAGACACCAGTAAAACATTAGCCGATACCGAACGCTTACAAGAAGATTTACGCTTGCTGTATGTGGCAATGACACGGGCACGGTATGCATGTTGGTTGGGGTTGGCACCGGTTAAAAGTGGTAACACGAAAGCCTGTCAATTAGAGAAAAGTGCAATAGGCTATTTATTGGGTTGGCAATCCGAGCAGGCTGCGCAGACCTTGCGTGATCAATTAATAGCCATGAAAGGGGATTGTGAGTCTATAACCATTGAAGGATTGCCAGAGGTTAGTGATGAATGGTATCAACCGGTATTGTCTGAGCAATTAGTCGGTGCACCGCGTATTGCAAAGACACGAATTGCAGATAATTGGTGGATTGCCAGTTACAGTGCCTTAAAACACAGCGAGTATGCAATTCCAGCGGCAACAGCAGCAGCGGCGCTTATTAATGTATCAGAAGAGCCCGAAAATGCCGGTCAAGATACTCAAGGTGATGAAACAGAAGAGACTGAAGATGAGACTGGCAGTCGTCCTTCAAAGGAACTGACGATTTATAATCTACCCAGAGGCGCAGGCCCCGGCGTATTAATACACAGTTTATTAGAACAATGCGGTCGGGAGGGTTTTAAAGCCAGTTATGCCAATGCTGATAATACCCGAAAACGGATTGATAAACTGTTTAATCAAGTCGCCTGGGAAGGAAAAACCGAGTTGGTTGCTACAGCCCTGGAACACTGGTTATCGATGCCATTATTGGACGATGATAGGATTAGTTTAGCAGACTTGGAAGAAGGTCAGTATCGCGTGGAGATGGAGTTTTTAATCGGCGCTGAAAAAGTGAATGTACTGACAGTGGATCAATTAGTGAATGACTATTGTTATTCCGGTCAAGCGAGGCCCAAGCTAAACCCTAATACCGTACATGGTTTAATGAAGGGCTTTATTGATCTCGTGTTTGTCCATAACAAGCAATATTATGTAGCAGATTATAAGTTTAACAGTCTGGGCAGTAATGACCTGGCCTATACTAAGCCGAATCTGGACGCTGCTATGTTACACAAACGTTATGATCTGCAATTGGTGATTTATGTTCTGGCTTTACATCGACTCCTTAAGAGTCGTTTAGGCGAGACTTATGACTATGATAGTCATATCGGTGGCGGTGTGTATTTATTCTTGCGTGGTAGCCAAAGTGCTTCTGGAGGACGAGTCGTTACTAAACCATCCAAAGTGCTGATTGAAACTCTGGATGATTTATTTGCAGGAGCAATTTCTAGTGGAGACAATCTATGAGCCTAAAACCATTAGCCACCGACTTTGATACAAAGCTACAGACCTGGCTTAGTTACGGTTGGTTGAGCCATACCGATCGCGCTTTTGTGACGTTTATAGCGCATCAGGAACCGTCGGACAATGAGCTATTACTTTGGGCGGTTGCCTTGGTGAGTCAACAGCTCAGCTTAGGTGAAGTGTATCTGGATTTAGCAAGACTTGCTCAACAGACCGAAAGCACGTTAGGAGTTAGTGTTACGGATGAAGATCAGGCTAAAGATCCCAGTCTGGCAACCATTAAATCCTATACGCTGGCTGACTGGCAACGGGGATTAATGGCGGCAACCGTGGTCGGAACGGGGGAAGGGTGTTCTCCTCTGGTTTTATCAGGTGAGCGATTATATTTAAGGCGTTATTGGCAATGCCAACAAGTGCTTAATCAAGCCATTCAAGCGCGTGTCATACAGCGCAGGACTGAATTGCCAGATGCTTTAACAGCAGAAATAGACGCATTATTTTCCAGTAATCAACAATCCCCTGATTGGCAAAAGATTGCTTGTGTTATTGCGTTACGCGCCAAGTTTAGCATTATTACCGGTGGTCCTGGTACCGGTAAAACCACTACATTAACCAAATTATTGGCTATTCTGGTTAAGCTCTATCGTATTGAACACCCAGAGAAACACCCCTTAACTATTTTATTAGCCGCACCCACCGGCAAAGCCGCTGCCCGGGTGAGTGAGTCGATTAATAAAGCCATTGAAGGCTTACCGGTTGCTGAGGACATTAAAGCCGTCATGCCCACTCAGGCCAGTACCTTACATCGTTTATTAGGCAGTCGTCATGATACCCGGCAATTTCGACACCATCGTAATAACCCCTTAGTCGCGGATATTGTTATCGTCGATGAAGCGTCAATGATTGATTTAGAAATGATGGCGGCTTTATTGGAGGCGTTGCCGAGTGAAGCGACCTTAATTTTATTGGGTGATAAGGATCAATTGGCTTCGGTTGAAGCGGGTTCTGTGTTAGGTGACTTGTGTCAGGGTGCCGTAGATATGGCTTATGATGCTGAAACCTGTGCATGGATAAAAGCATACGTAGGCGAAAACTTAGCCATTAATCAAGCACTGACAGCGAATACGGCTATCAATCAGCAAACGATTATGCTGTTGCACAGTTATCGCTTTGGCTCAAACAGTGGTATTGGACAATTAGCCAAAGCCGTGAACAGGGGTGATTATAGGGCGGCTCAAGCTATTTTAGACGATTCAAGTTATGTTGACTTAAAGTCTCGATTACTTGACGAGCAGCCCATTATAAACGTATTATCCAGCAAAGAGTCAGCCGAGCGATTGTTAAAGCAATTAGTGCTGGCAAACTGGGGGAGCAGTGATGATGGTAAGCCTCAGCTTTGTCAAGGTTATGGTTATTATCTAGCATTAATTAAAGCACGTCCTAAAGACAATCAGCCTGAACTGATTAATGCCTGGGCTGCCCAAGTGCTAAAAGGCTTTGATACCTTTCGGGTGTTATGTGCTTTGCGTAAAGGGCTTTGGGGGGTGGACGGTTTAAATGAGCGCATTGAACACTGGTTGGTCGGCGAGCAGCCACCACAACTGTGGTACGAAGGTCGTCCGGTGATGATTACCAGTAACGATTATACGCTAGGCTTAATGAATGGCGATATCGGCATTGCCTTAAGAGATCATACCGGTAAACTGCGGGTGGTGTTTTTGTCCAGTGAGGGTGAGCAAATGCATGGCTTGCATTGGGTGTCTCCGTTACGCCTGCCTAATGTAGAAACGGCTTATGCCATGACCGTGCATAAATCGCAAGGCTCAGAGTTTAACCATGTGGCTTTAGTATTGCCTGAAACACTTAACAGAGTGTTAACACGTGAGTTGATTTACACAGGGCTTACCCGGTCTAAAGAAAATTTTAGCTTAATAGAAACACAAGCCGGTGTTTTTACGGAAGCGATTAAAGTAAGTTGTGTTAATTGATTTTTTTGTTTTTATCTTCATCAGGAGTGCGTATGAACATTAAGTATGGTTTATTAGATAAACCGGGCAATATCGTTGATTCAGATGAGTTTCAGGAAATGGTTGCTATCAATGCATACTACAAAGCCGAGAAAAGGGGCTTGGAGCCTAATCATGAGATTGATGATTGGATCGAAGCGGAGCAGGATATAACAAACCAATTGCTGAGCAAACCCAAGTAGTTAAATCCGCTGGCAGGCTTCGATTTTTAGGCATAAACACCTCATTAGCATGTCAATAGATGAAAGTATTTAAACTCATACTACAATTGCTCATTTGTACTGTTGCCCTGTCAGGTTGCGCCAGCTTTAATGAAAAGAGTACTGGATTATTTTGATGCTGTTAAAATTGGCTTAACTGCCACCCCTTTACATGCCGACATGGTTAACCGCTTATTGGATAAAGCTTTTAAAGCTATTTATGAAGAGGAGTATAACGAAGCCGCCGTGCGGAAAATAACAGGGCAAAGCGATAACGTTAAACAACTCTCGGCAATACAAAAATGAAAAGTATCCTTCGATTGCCATCACCGTTGATTTACTCAGTACCTGTATTGATGTGCCGCCGATATGTCATGTCGTGCTTTTACGTCGGGTACGTTCGCGTATTTTGTATGAACAAAAGAATATAATCCATTTCAAAAAGGGAGAAAAACACATGCAAAATTATATCGACGAAGCATTGAAAGAATTTAAAAGTATTTTTTCGAGACAGAGTAGCAGGCTGTTGTTTTGTGCCATTATAATTGGTTTTATGGGATCGACAGAAATGATAGGTGTCACGTCATTGTGTCGTTTCTGGATGGTGAACGAGGTAGGCTGATTTACACTGTGAAATAGAAGGCTTAAGATTTTAAGTTTACTACGACTCCAGTTATTCAAAATGCAATGTAATTTAGGTGAGGTTCTTCCACAAGAACCTTAGGTACTAGCTAATTGTCTATTCAAATTGGTCAGATAACGCAGATTTTATATTTTCTTGGGTACTTAAAAATGAATTGGAAATTTTTACTAGTAAAAAAAGCATTATTGGCGAGAATTCCCTTTGCGGATCAATTAAGGTTGATTAAAAGAAAAATATTTGGATATCCTCCAAGGGAAGGTAATATCGAACTAACTATACAAAATTATGAGCGTATAAAGTATTTAATAGAAAAATCAAAAGGATCTTTGGATGGATTAACTATTCTTGAAATTGGATCGGGATGGTTTCCAATAATACCTATTCTTTTGGTACGTGACGGGGCAAAGAAGGTTTTTATGTCTGATCTGAATGTACATATGGACGATATAACTTTTCGTGAAACATCAGAGTACCTAAAAAAGCGTTATCCAAATGATGAATTTATCAAAAATATCGAAAACTTTAAATCTTTACCTATTGAATATTTAGCACCATTCAATGAATCTATTTTTCCTGATAAATCATTAGATGTGATTATGTCGCGTGCTGTATTGGAGCATATATCCAAAAGCAATATTTATAATCTATTTTCATCTTTATATTCTAAAGTATCAGATGAAGGAATTATGATTCATTTGATCGACCATTCTGACCATTTTGAACACTATGATAAATCAATTTCAAGAATAGATTTTTTAACTAGGAGTGATGAATATCATGTTTTTATAAATTTTTTGATAAAAGATGGTGAAAACCGCATGAGACATCAAGAATATCATCAAGTGTTTATAGATTCAGGATTTGAAGTAATTAGCGAAGAAACGGACTTTAACCAAGAAGTTTTTGAACAAATTAATAACCTAGCACTTATTTATCCTTACTCAAAAATGCCTCCTGAACAATTATCTATTTTAACATCAATATATGTTCTTAAACCTGCATTGAGTAAAGCTATAGAGCCGACAATTAATTAAGCAACATGCTTGTCTGCTAATTAAAGCCAGATCATAGCACAGTAAGTTGGTTATGTCGCTTAAGCATAGCAGGTCTCTATATCAGAGCAAACGCATTAAAATATTCGTAACCGTTCACCTCCTACTCTGATTGTTTTAAGCTGCTATTTTGTCAGGTACGAATAATTCTTCTTGAGGCAAAATTGAAGGCGCTGGCTCATTTCTTAAATGGGCAGCAACGACCGAGTTGATGTAATCATAGCGATTACGTTTTTGCAATTTACAGGAGCTTGTGTTAATGGTCATTAACAGCTTGTTACCGTCATCATTCGTTCTACGAATAAAGCCCCACGATCTGACTGCGTACCAAAACTACTTTTACGCCATAACACATACGAACTAATAAGCTGTTCGACAACGTTGTTCGTGGGTTGCATGCCTTCAGTTTCTATAAATGTCCACAACGCCGATTTATATTTCAACAGCTTTTTACAGGTGTTTGCTGTTTTTGATTCTCCACAGTGAAGGCCTTGTTCGAGCAACCGTTCCATTTGCCGTCGTAAAGGAATCATTGCCGCAATGAACGGCTAGATGCCTATAAACAAGTGACTGATTTGTCAGAAGCCGATATAAAGCAAATTCTGCCATAAACGAGTAGGTAATGATTTTACAGTGTGCTCGAAAAACAGGATAATCTGCACCCTTGAATCTATCAGAATAATAGTGGCATGGAATTTAATTTAATTAATAACGATGGTTATGCGCGACGTGGGCGCCTCACTTTTGATCGCGGCGTTGTAGAAACGCCTATTTTTATGCCGGTAGGCACTTATGGCGCCGTTAAATCATTAACGCCAGAAGATTTAACCGGTATTGGGGCGCAAATCATTTTAGGCAATACCTTTCATTTAATGTTGCGGCCTACAACGGCTGTTATTAAAGCCCATGGCGATTTGCATGACTTTATGCATTGGGATAAACCGATTTTGACCGACTCAGGTGGCTTTCAGGTCTTTAGTTTAGGGGCTTTGAGAAAAATCACTGAACAAGGTGTTACCTTTAAGTCGCCGTTGAATGGCAGTAAGATTTTTATGGGGCCTGAAGAATCCATGCAGGTTCAGCGAGAGCTAGGCTCTGACATTGTCATGATCTTTGATGAATGTACGCCTTATCCAGCCACGGTTAAAGAAGCAGCCGATTCTATGCGATTGTCTTTACGCTGGGCAGAACGGAGTAAAAAAGCGCACGGTGATAACCCTTCCGCATTATTTGGTATCGTTCAAGGCGGGATGTATGAGTATCTTCGTCAGGAATCGATTGTCGGTCTCCTCGATATTGGTTTTGATGGCTATGCGATTGGTGGCTTGTCAGTTGGGGAGCCCAAAGAAGAAATGATGGCAACCCTGGATGTTATTCACAGCAAAATGCCTACCGATAAGCCGCGTTACTTAATGGGGGTCGGTACACCAGAAGATCTAGTAGAAGCTGTGCGGCGTGGCATTGATATGTTTGATTGCGTGATGCCCACCAGAAATGCCCGAAACGGACATTTATTTACCACCTTTGGTGTAGTCAAGATTAGAAACAGTCAATACGAGCTTGATAACAGGCCGTTAGATGAATCGTGTGGTTGTTATACTTGTCAGAATTATTCAAGAGCGTATTTACGTCATTTAGATAAATGTAAAGAGATGTTAGGCTCAAGGCTCAATACTATCCATAACCTGTATTATTATTTGAGTCTGATGCAGGGCTTACGCGATGCGATTGAAAAACAGGAGCTGGATATTTTTGTCAGTCAATTTTACCAACAAAGAGATAAAACAGCGCCTTCTATGGCATAATGGCAAAATTTTTTTAATTACTATAATAACTGAGGATAATTATGAGTTTATTTATTTCTGATGCACTTGCGGCAGGAGAAGCAGCAGCACAGCCAGGCATTGAAGGTATGTTGTTTCCACTCGGTATTTTAGCGTTCTTTTACTTTTTGTTTTTACGTCCTCAATCCAAACGTGCCAAAGAAAAGAAGCAAATGATTGCAGCTCTGGGTAAAAGCGTTGAAGTGGTGACTTCGGGGGGTATTTTAGGTAAGATTGTTGATCTGGATGATAATTTTGTAAAACTTGAAGTCAGTGAAAATTCATTCATTCAAGTACAGCGCCAAAGCATTGAAAGCATGATGCCTAAAGGGACTTACAAAGCGATCACTAAAAAAGTAACTATTAATAAAGCTTAATGTGAGAGCGCATCTCAGAGTCAAAGCCATTGATTTTGGTTAGAGCGCAGTTTAATTATTGGAATAACACATGCAAAACCATTTCCCACTTTGGAAAAATTTATTAGTTCTGATTGTTTTTGGTATCGGAATTATTTACTCATTACCTAATCTGTACGGTGATGACCCTTCTGTTCAGGTATCATCTACTCAACCGACTAATATTACACAAGATCAATCAAATCAGATAGAGTCTGATATTAAAGCATCGGGTGTGCCTGTAAAAGCGTTTGAGTTTAAAGATGGTCGTATTTTAGCGCGATTTTCAAATACCGATGATCAGTTAAAAGTAGCTGATTTATTGAGGGATAAAATGGGCAGCAGCTATACAGTTGCTCTTAATTTAGCGCCAACTACTCCGACCTGGTTACGTGCTTTAGGTGCACAGGCTATGTATCTTGGTTTGGACTTACGCGGAGGTGTGCATTTTCTATTAGAAGTGGATATGGATGCAGCGGTAAGGCAGGCTGAAGACCGTAATGTAGATGATATTCGACTAGCGCTAAGAAATGCAAAGCTGCGTTATCAATCGGTTGCAAAGGATAATGGCTTTTTTAAAGTGACTTTAAAGTCTGTAGAGGATAAAGCGGAAATTTTAACAGCTTTAGATAAAGATTTTCATAATCTTGAGATTACTGAGCCTGAAGCAGAAGATCAAATCTGGTTAAAGTTATCTGACAAAGAAACCCGTGAAATCAAGAAGTTTGCTGTAGCACAAAACATGACCACGTTGCGTAATCGGGTGAATGAATTAGGAGTGGCGGAACCCGTTATTCAGCAACAAGGTGAAAATCGTATCATGGTGCAATTACCGGGTGTACAGGATACCACACGGGCTAAAGAAATTTTGGGTACAACAGCGACACTGGAGTATCGCTTAGTCGATGTTGAGCATGATGTGCAACAAGCGGTTTCTGGGCGCGTCCCTGTAGGCAGTCGTTTATATTATGAGAGAGGCGGTAGTCCCATACTTTTAGATCGTCGGGTTATTGTGACCGGCGATCAAATCGTGGACGCCTCTTCCGGTCAGGATCAGGATGGACGACCTTCTGTTAATATTTCATTGAATGGTGTTGGCGCAGCAAAGATGGCTAAAACCACACAAGTGAGTGTGGGTAAACCCATGGCTGTTGTCTTCATTGAATATAAGGTAGAAACAAAAATAGTGGATGGTCAAAAAGTCCGTCATAAAGAGAAAGTAGAAAAAGTGATTAACGTGGCCACAATACAAGGTGTATTTAGTAAACGTTTTCAAACGACTGGCTTAGATAGTCCACAAGAAGCCAGAAATCTGTCTTTGTTATTAAGAGCAGGGGCGTTGGCCGCGCCAGTTGATATTGTTGAAGAACGTACAGTAGGGCCCAGTTTAGGACAGGATAATATCAATAAAGGTATGCTCTCATTTGTGGTGGGTTTTGCCTTAGTGGTTTTGTTTATGGCGGTTTATTATCGTCTGTTTGGGGTGATTGCCAATTTTGCGCTAGCCTTTAACGTAGTGATTGTGGTTGCTATTTTATCTATGTTACAAGCGACCTTAACATTACCCGGTATTGCCGGGATTATCTTAACAGTCGGTATGTCCGTTGACGCTAACGTATTGATTTTTGAGCGTATCAAAGAAGAGCTTAAGCACGGTATAACCCCACAGGCGGCTATTTTTATTGGTTACGATAAAGCCTTTGCAACGATTCTTGACTCTCACTTTACCAACCTTGTTGTGGCTGTGGTGTTATTTGCCTTTGGTACGGGTTCAGTAAAAGGGTTTGCGGTAACGCTGATTATTGGGATTTTATCCTCTATGTTTACAGCGATTACCGGCACGCGGATGGTTATTAACTGGATCTATGGCAATCGTAGAGTTGAGAAGTTATCAATATAGTCAGTATCTACGGACATGCTCAAAGCTTTGCTCCTATTTTTAGAAGATTAAAATATGAAGACAACAAATATAAATTTTATCGGTAATCGTAATAAAGCTATCCTGTTTTCTAGCGTGTTGATGCTTATTTCGATAGTTTCATTAGCCACTCGTGGCTTGCAAATGGGTATCGATTTTACCGGTGGTACCTTGATTGAGGTGGGTTATCAACAAGCGGCAGATTTAACGGTATTGCGTAATACCTTAGATACTCAAGGTTTTGATGATGCGACGGTACAGAATTTTGGTACCACGAAAGATGTTTTAATTCGCTTAAAACCTCATACAGATATTAGTAATGCTGATTTAAGCACTAAGGTGTTAGAGGCTATTAACAAAACAACGGCAGAGCCGGCCAGTGTTCGACGTGTTGAGTTTGTCGGGCCGCAAGTGGGTGATGATTTGGCTGAAGATGGTTTTTTGGCTCTATTGTATTCGACTATCTGCATCTTGATTTATATCGCCTGGCGTTTTGAATGGAAGTTCTCTACGGGTGCGATTATTGCGACTATTCACGATGTTGTTGTTACCTTGGGATTGTTTTCTATTTTGGGGTTAGAGTTTGATCTGACGGTATTAGCCGCTGTGCTCGCTTTGATCGGTTACTCGCTAAACGATACTATCGTTGTATATGATCGAATCAGAGAAAACTTTCGTTTACTAAGAAATAAATCCACTGAAGAAGTCATGAATATTTCTGTTAATGTCACTTTAAGCAGAACCATTATGACCTCGTTGACGGTTATTCTGGTGTTGATTTCTCTGTTTTTCCTGGGGGGGGAAATTATTCATAATTTCTCGATTGTACTTTTGTTTGGGGTCTTTTTTGGCACCTATTCCTCGATTTTTATTGCCAGTCCAGCGGCATTACTATTGGGTGTTAGTGCGGAAGATTTGATGATACCGGTTAAAGAGGGCGCGGATATAGATCGTAGACCTTAGTCGTTGGCTAGGTCGTTGCTCTACAATGCCTTGATGATCAGGTATAATGGAAAGCTTAAGAAATTTATTTAATATTACTTTTGGAGTTTAAAAACATAATGGCAATAGAACGCACTTTTTCAATTATTAAACCTGACGCTGTTGCAAAAAATGTAATTGGTCAAATCTATAGTCGTTTTGAAAGCAATGGTTTAACAATCGTTGCTGCTAAAATGCTGCATTTGACTCAAGAACAAGCAGAAGGTTTTTACGCAGAACACAGTGAGCGCGGTTTCTTTAAAGATTTGGTTGCTTTTATGATTTCTGGTCCAGTGATTATGCAAGTATTAGAAGGCGAAAACGCGGTTCTTAAGCACCGCGAAATTATGGGTGCTACTAACCCTAAGGATGCGGCTCCTGGTACTATTCGTGCTGATTTTGCTAGCAGCATTGATGAGAATGCAGTACATGGTTCTGATGCGTTAGAAACCGCTAAAAGAGAAATCGCTTATTTTTTCTCGGATAATGAAATCAGTGCTAGAACCCGTTAAGACAGAACGTTTTAATTTGCTTGATTACGACAGAAAAGGCCTTGCGGCTTTTTTTGTCGCTTTAGGTGAAAAACCTTTTCGAGCAACACAATTACTTAAATGGATCTATCAGGAAGGCGTTTCTGATTTTGATTTAATGACCAATTTAAGTAAGCCATTACGTGCTTATCTTAAAGAAAACTGCTACTTGGCAACGCCTGAGATTGTGGTCGAGCAGATTGCCAGTGATGGCACCTGTAAATGGGCTTTACAAACCAGTTGTGGTAATCGTATTGAAACCGTATTTATTCCTGAAGAAGGTCGGGGCACGTTATGTGTTTCATCTCAAATTGGTTGCGCTTTAGCGTGTACCTTTTGCTCAACCGCTCAGCAGGGTTTTAATCGTAACTTAAAAACGTCAGAGATTATTGGTCAAGTGATCGTTGCACAAAACCGATTAGGCGACACTAAGAGGATTACCAATGTTGTTATGATGGGTATGGGTGAGCCTTTACTCAATTTTGATAATGTAGTCGCTGCAATGAATTTAATGATGGATGATTTTACGTTTGGATTGTCTAAACGCAGAGTGACCATTAGTACATCGGGTGTTGTTCCTGCGATGTATCGATTGACTGAAGTATGTGATGTCAGTCTTGCGGTTTCGTTACATGCGGTAACAGATGAATTAAGGGATGAACTGGTCCCCATTAATAAAAAATATCCATTAAAGGAGTTAATGGACGCCTGCCGTGATAATGCCAAGATAGCGCCACGACGAACCGTTACTTTTGAGTACGTCATGCTGGATGGCATCAATGATTCTATGGATGATGCGCGTGGACTGGTTAAGTTATTAAAAACGGTGCCGGCTAAATTAAATTTAATCCCCTTTAATCCGTTTCCTAATAACGCTTATCGTTGTTCAAGTAAGGAAGCGATAAATCGTTTTAAGGTATTTTTAAATGATGCAGGCATTGTTACAACCGTCAGAAAAACCCGTGGAGAAGATATCGATGCGGCGTGTGGACAGTTGGTGGGTCAAGTTGAAGATAAGAGTCGTCGACATCTTAAATTAAAATTAGTAGGCTCAGCGAGTGCAGCTTGATGCTGCGAAGTTATTGAGTCATTTGAGTGTTGGATGTTTTTTTGCGGGTGTTTTAGTCTCTTGTGCTTCATTAACCAGTGGGCGTACTGATAAAGAAGAATCGAGCAGTCTGTATTTGCAGTTGGGTGTTCGCTATATGGATTTAAACAAGCTTGAAATAGCGAGAGAAAATTTACAAATAGCCTTAACAAAAGATCCAGATAATACTCAGGTGCATAATGCTTATGCCTTTTTATATGAAAAATTAAAGGATTATCAAGAAGCGAGTGAGCACTATAAAAAGGCTTTAGAGTTATCTCCTCACGATTGGAGTGTACAAAATAATTTTGGTCGTTTTCTCTGTGATCAAGGCCATTACGAACAAGGCTTGGCTCTGTTGACTTTAGCGAGTTCAACACTGTTAAATGATAAGCAATGGATAGCCTTAACCAATGCGGGGCGCTGCCAATTAGCTATGAAGCACCATCAAATTGCTCGGGCTTATTTTGAGCAGGCGTTGATGCTTAATTTAGACTACGCACCGGCATTATTAGAAATGCAAAAAATCAGTTTCCAGAATAAGGCCTATTTGGAAGCAAAGAGCTATTTAAAGCGGTACTTAAGGGTGGATGTTTATACTTCGGGCGTCTTATGGATTGCATTACAAACCGAGATGGCGTTGGGTGATTCTGCAAATGCAGATCAATATCGGCAATTATTACTAGAAAAATTTCCTTTATCCAATGAAGCAAAACAGCTCAAGCCTGTTCTACAATAAAGGCACAATCTAAACAATATGGCAAATAATATACAAGCGATTCGAGGCATGCATGACGTGCTTCCTGATCAATCTCCACTTTGGCAGTATGTCGAGCAGATACTTAGGGAGGTGCTGGGTACTTATGGATACAGTGAGATTCGTTTACCCATCGTTGAAAAAACCGAGCTTTTTAAACGTTCTATCGGTGAAGTAACGGATATCGTTGAAAAAGAAATGTATACCTTTGAGGATCGTAATGGTGATTCATTATCGTTGCGTCCTGAAGGCACAGCGGGTTGTCTTAGAGCCTGTCTGGAACATGGTTTATTACATAATCAGGTACATCGTCTATGGTATTACGGGTCTATGTATCGACATGAGCGTCCCCAAAAAGGTCGTTATCGTCAGTTTATTCAATTAGGCGTTGAGACTTATGGCATGTCTGGACCTGATATTGATGCTGAACTGATTATTCTCATGGATCGATTGTGGAAAAAGTTAGGTATTCGGGATAAAGTGCGCTTACAGTTAAACTCACTAGGAACCATTGAAGAGCGTTTGGTTTATCGAGCCGTGTTAGTCGATTATTTTCGAGGTCATTTAGATCAGTTAGATGAGGATAGTTTGCGCCGTTTAGAAACCAATCCATTACGAATTTTGGATACTAAAAATCCGGCGATGCAAGCGTTGGTTGCTAACGCACCTGAATTAATGGATTATTTGGGTTCCGATAGCTTGGCGCATTTTAAGACGTTAACCGCTATTTTAGATGATCTTGGTATTAGCTATGAGATAGCGACACGTTTAGTGCGTGGTCTGGATTATTACAGTAAAACAGTATTTGAGTGGGTGACTGATGAATTGGGGTCACAGGGAACTGTTTGTGCGGGTGGACGTTACGATAGTTTAGTGGAACAATTAGGGGGTAAAGCTAATTTTGCCGTGGGCTTTGCCATGGGAATTGAGCGTTTATTGGCTCTCATTGAGGTGTCTGGGCATGTGCCAGCAACACGAGCGGTTGATGTCTTTATGATTCGTGTGGGTGATGCCGCAGAGCGTGAAGGATTACGTTTTGCTGAAGCGATTAGAGATCAAGTGCATGGCTTAAAATTACAAGTCAATTGCGGTGGTGGTAGTTTTAAAAGCCAATTTAAAAAGGCCGATAAAAGCGGTGCTGACTATGCCCTTATTTTGGGTGACGATGAAGTGAGTCGTGGCGAGTTGAGTCTTAAGTCGTTACGTAATGATCAAGGTCAACAAACGCTTTCACAACAACAGGTTATTGCGTTTTTGCAAGACTATATGCCCCAATCTACCCAATCTAACTGATGTTAGCGATATAGTTTTACCTAGATTACCTTTATTTAAATATAACACAGAGAAAGCAAGTGGAAATTTACGAGACAGAAGAACAGCAACTTGAGGCTATTAAGCGATGGTGGAAAGAAAATGGGCAGTCTACCATTATAGGCGCGATTTTAGGGGTTGCTATTATCTTGGGTTGGAATTACTGGCGAGAGCATAAGAAATCTCAGGCGGAACAGGCGTCTGCTCTTTACGGTGAACTGGTTCAAGCGATTGAGGCAAATAAAAAAGAGGGGGCGGATAAGTTAGCTGAGCGCATAAAAAATGAATACCCTAAGACAGAATACGCAATTTATAGTCAGCTTTTATTGGCAAAATTAAAAGTAGGTCAAGGCGATCTTGCCGGTGCAAAATCGATTCTTACGAATGTTGCCGCCAGTTCAAATAATGAGTTGAGTAATATTGCAAAAATTCGATTGGTTAGACTCATGCTCGCAAGTGGAGAATATGAGAAAGGCCTGGAGCTGATTAATAGTGTTGATCCTGCTACATCAGCCAGTTTTTCGGGTAATTATGATGAGTTGGTCGGTGATTTATATGGTGCCCTGGATCGTGTGGAGCAGGCGAGAAGTTCTTACCAGAAAGCAATAGAAAGTGGTTATCGATCGCCTTTGTTACAAATTAAAATAGATGATTTAACTGCTCCGGAAAAAGCAGTTGTTCCAACTACTGAGACTGGAAAATAATGCGACTCTCTAGGCTTATCGGTTTTTTTTTAGTTTTAATGCTAACAGGCTGTGCTGCTTTAGATACAGTTAATGAGTCTATTGATGGTATAACTAATTATTTTAAAGGTGGGGAGGATAACTCTGACCCCCCTGCTGTTTTAGTTGAATACCCTCCTGAAATAAAGATTGAAGAGCTTTGGAGTGAGTCGGTTGGTGTCGGTTCAGATGAGCAATCTTTGAAATTACTCCCTGTTAGTGCCTTTGGTAAACTGCTGGTAGCCGATAGAAAGGGCTTGGTGCAGGCAAGAGATCTGAAGACAGGAAGAGTTGTCTGGGAAGTTGAAACAGACGTTCATTTTTCTTCAGGGCCGGGCACTGGCGTTAATACGGTTATCTTGGGTTCCAGTGATGCCGATGTCGTTGCTTTGAATAGTGAAAACGGTGCGCAACTCTGGCGCTCAAAAGTGTCCAGTGAAGTATTGTCAGTCCCGGTTGTCTCTAACGGCATAGTCGTCGTAAGAACAACTGATGGTGAACTGATTGCATTAAATGAAAAAACCGGCGCTAAGCTCTGGAATTATGGGCACAATGCACCTCTATTAAGTGTCCGAGGTATCGGAGCTCCTTTGGTAGCAGAAGAAAATATTATTGAAGGTTGCGATAACGGCAAATTAATGGCGCTGCGGTTAACCGATGGTAAATATGCTTGGGAAACGAGTATAGCAATACCCAAAGGGCGCTCTGAAGTCGAGCGCTTAGTTGACCTTGATGTTGACCCAATAGATGTTTCTGGAATCATTTATATCGCTAGTTATCATGGTGGCATTGCTGCGATATCCGAGTCGGATGGTGATGTGCTCTGGCGTAATGAAGCCATATCATCTTATACTGGATTGGGACATGATTATCGTTATTTATATTTATCTGATACAGGTGACGATGTTTGGCAATTGGAGCAACGAACCGGCGCTTCCTTATGGAAGCAAAAAGACTTGCATCAAAGGAAGTTGACAGCGCCTGCTGTTTATGAAGATTATATTGTTGTCGGAGATTTTGAAGGCTACGTGCATTGGTTATCTACGAGTGATGGCAGGCAGCTAGGACGTATCAAAATTGCTGATAGTGCAATCGATGCTAAGCCCATAGTTGTTGATGATATTGTTTATGTTTATGCAAAGGATGGCACGCTTGCCGCCTTAAAAACTCGAGCACATTAAAAATATGTTACCTGTAATAGCCCTCGTTGGGCGTCCCAATGTGGGTAAGTCCACATTGTTTAATTATTTAACTCGAAGTAGAGATGCTTTAGTCGCCGATTTTCCTGGTTTAACCAGAGATAGGCAGTATGGGCGCGTGAAGCATGGCATTCGTCCTTGCTTGGTGGTTGATACGGGCGGTATAGCGGATGATGCTGAAGGCATTGAAAGTTTTGCCAGAAAGCAGGTGCAAATTGCCTTGCAAGAAGCCGATGTAATTTTGTTTATGGTGGATGCTCGAGAAGGTCTGAGTGCATCGGATAAAGTGATTGCTGACTCGCTTAGAAAACTGGATAAACCGATTCTGTTAGTGACGAATAAAGTTGATGGTATTGATGCAACGATTGCCGCTTCGGATTTTTATTCTTTGGCTCTGGGTGAGCCTGTTCAAATTGCCGCTTCTCATGGTCGCGGCATCCCAGAATTACTGCTGAGAGTTGACCAATTATTACCTATTAAAGCAGACGGTGTCGTTGAGGATGATACCCGAAGAGGTATTGCCATCGCTGTAGTGGGTCGGCCTAATGTGGGTAAATCAACGTTAGTGAATCGATTATTAGGCGAAGAGCGCGTTATAGTATTTGATGAGCCGGGTACGACACGTGATAGTATTTATATTCCTTTTGAGCGAAATGGCAAGCAGTTTACCTTAATTGATACAGCCGGTATGCGGCGTCGATCCAGAGTCGCGGAAACGATTGAAAAGTTCAGCGTCATTAAAACATTACAAGCCATTGAACAAGCGAATGTCGTTATATACTTAATTGATGCAAGAGAAGGCATTGCTGATCAAGATGCACATTTGTTAGGACTCGTCTTAGAAGCAGGTCGGGCATTGATTATTGGTTTAAATAAATGGGATGGTTTAAATACCGAACAAAAAGAAACCGTTAAGCGCCAGCTAGACGTTAAGTTATCCTTTCTGGATTTTGCTGAAAAACATCCTATCTCTGCCTTGCACGGCAGTGGGGTGGGTAAGTTGTTTGATGTGGTGCATAAATTATATGATTCTGCTATGCTGGATATGTCGACGCCGGTGTTGACCAGAATCCTTAAGGAAGCCACGGTTGCGCATCAACCCCCTATCGTTAATACCCGTCGTATTAAATTAAAATATGCTCATCAAGGTGGGCGTAATCCACCGATTGTAGTAATACATGGTGTCCAAACCGATGCTTTACCCATCTCTTATAAGCGCTATTTGATGAATTATTTTCGTGAGAAGCTTAAATTATCAGGAACGCCAATAAGATTAGAATTCAGGTCTCCAGTTAATCCGTTTCACGGGCAAAAAAAGAAGCTCACTGAATGGCAAGTACAAAAACGTGAACGCTTGCAGAAACGAGCTAAGACTAAAAAAGAATGATGTGATTGAGGTATTAAAAAGTTTAGCTTTTTATTGCGAAGATTTTGCTTTTAATTTTTATTGAGACATTTATGGCAACTATTTCATTTCAAGGTAAACCTTTACATACATCAGGTGAGTTACCCGTTGTTGGTAGTAAGGCTCCTGACTTTTCTCTGGTTAACAGTAAATTGGTGGATGTTAATCTGGCTTCTTTTGCAGGTAAAAGAAAGGTGTTGAATATTGTACCGAGTTTAGATACGCCGACTTGCGCAACCTCAACGCGTATTTTCAATGAAAAAGCGGCTCATTTGTATAACACGGTCGTTTTAGTTATTTCTGCTGATTTGCCTTTTGCGCAATGCCGTTTTTGTGAAGTCGAAGGCTTAAAGCATGTTATCGCCTTATCCACTTTTCGTTCTGATTTTGCTGATGTTTATGGTGTAAAACTGGTTAATACTTTTCTTGCCGGTTTAACTGCTAGAGCCATTGTCATCATTGATGAGCATGATACGGTTAGTTATACTCAATTAGTGGAGGAGTTAGCGCATGAACCTGATTATGAGAGTGCCTTAGCGGCGTTATAAATTACTTAAAGTGATGTAAATAACGATATGAGGTTGTATAGAGAGGGCTTTTATAGTAAATTCACACTGCGGACTATTGAATAAAGTCTTCAATAGCGGTTGCCCATTTTTTGTGGCTTGTCTTATATAGAGATACACAGAGTTTTAACTCAAGGTTTAACGATATGGCAGAAATGATGAGTAGTGGGGTTGAATTAATGTTTGCAGGGATGGGTATTGTCTTTCTATTTTTGACAATGCTGGTATATGCGGTCAACATCATGTCTACAGTAATTCAGCGGTTTTTCCCTGATGTTCCTGTATCAGGAATGTCAGCGCCTCTATCAACCGGTATTGATAAAAGTGTAATTGCTGCTATAACAGCTGCGGTTCATCAACATCGGAGGCTGCATAAATAAAATCAAATCAACGTACGCCAGCTGCTTTGTACTGACCTAAGTCGTTTTATGTGCTATAAACGACTCAGAAGCTCGACAATTTCGAACCTACAAGATTCTTGGAGAAATATTTAGAATGGCCAAAGATAAAAAAAAGCCCCTAGCTATCACTGAAGTAGTCTTAAGAGATGCTCATCAATCTATCTTAGCCACTCGCCTACGCATAGCAGATATGCTGCCTATCTGTGAGAAACTTGACCAGATCGGTTATTGGTCTATTGAATCATGGGGTGGAGCAACATTTGATGCGTGTATCCGATATTTAGGTGAAGATCCCTGGGAAAGACTACGTACCCTTAAAGCTGCAATGCCTAAAACACCTCAGCAAATGTTGCTTAGAGGTCAAAATATTTTAGGTTATCGGCATTATGCTGATGATGTGGTTGATAAGTTTGTTGAACGCTGTGCTGTTAATGGTATAGATGTTTTTCGTATCTTCGATGCGATGAATGATATGAGAAACATTGAGCACGCAGTTAAAGCTGTGCTTAATACCAATGCGCATGCTCAAGGTACAATCTCATATACTACAAGTGCTGTTCATACCATTGATGTATGGGTAGATTTGGGTAAGCAGATTGAAGATATGGGTGCGCATTCTATCTGTATTAAAGATATGGCGGGATTGCTTAAACCCTATGATGCTTTTGAATTGGTTAGTCGCTTGAAAAAAAGCACTAAAATTCCTATCCATTTGCATTGTCATGCTACAACCGGTTTAAGTGTTGCCACTCTGATTAAAGCTGCAGAAGCCGGTATTGATAATGTCGATACGGCTATCTCATCGATGAGCATGACTTATGGTCATAGTGCGACAGAAACAATCGTTGCAAGCCTTGAAGGTACTGACAGGGCAACCGGTTTAGATTTAGTCAAACTGGAAGATATTGCGCTCTACTTTAGAGATATTCGCAAGAAATATGCGCAATACGAAGGAAGTTTGAAAGGTGTTGATGGTCGGATTTTAATTTCCCAAGTCCCTGGTGGCATGTTGACCAACATGGAAAGTCAGTTAAAAGAACAAGGTGCTGCTGATAAATTTGACGACGTGTTACGTGAAATACCTAGGGTACGTGAAGATTTAGGATTTATTCCTTTAGTAACTCCAACCTCTCAAATTGTAGGTACGCAAGCGGTTATGAACGTGATGACTGGCGAGCGTTATAAAACCATTACCAAAGAAACCGCAGGTGTTTTAAAAGGTGAATATGGGGCGACGCCAGCACCAGTTAATAAGGAGTTGCAAGATAGAGTTTTGGCGGGTAGTGAACCCATTACTTGCAGGCCGGCAGACTTAATTCAGCCAGAAATGGATAAGTTGATTGCTGAAGTACAAGAAAAAGCGAAAGCAGAAGGTGTAACGCTCGCTAAGCATGTTGAAGAAGACGCCTTAATCAATGGCATGTTCGCTCAAGTGGGCTGGAAGTTTTTAGCCAACCGGGGAAACCCAGCTGCTTTTGAAGCAGCGCCAGATCAAGCCCCAGCGACTACTAACGTTGAAGCGCCTAAATCAACAGTCGCTGCAAGCGAGGATAGCGTCGGCACCTATACCGTTAATGTTGATGGCAGAAACTTCAATGTGACTGTAGGGCCGGTGGGAGCCGCGTTGAAAATTCAGCCTGTCGTCACTGAAACAAGTACACAACCAGTGATAGAAAGTTCTGGTTCTAGCGTTTATGCACCTATGGCGGGTAATATACTGAAAATCCTAGTTGATGTCGGTAGCGTTGTTGAAGAGGGTGAAGTGGTTGTTATTATGGAAGCAATGAAAATGGAAACGGAAGTGCGGTCTAAATTCGCAGGTACTGTCAGCGCTGTCCATATTAAGGAAGGTGGCGCAGTAGCAGGCGGTAATGCTTTAGTTACCTTATAGCAACTTAGCTTATCAAGAGACATTTTATGGAAAATCTAATTTCACTCTGGCAAAGTACAGGCCTATATAACTTTACTGGCGGTCAGGCATTTATGATGCTGGTTGGGTTTTTATTGCTGTTTCTGGCTATTAAAAAAGGTTTTGAGCCTCTACTTTTATTGCCTATCGGTTTTGGTGCAATTTTAAGTAATATTCCTGTGGCGGGTATTGCCGAAGAAGGCGGGATATTATATTACTTATATTTCGGCATTAAATTGGGCATTTTTCCTTTGCTTATCTTTATGGGTGTGGGAGCAATGACTGATTTTGGTCCTATGTTGGCCAATCCCAAGACCATGTTATTAGGTGCAGCTGCGCAATTTGGTATCTTTGCTTCGTTATTAGGTGCTTTAGCACTTAATGCAATTCCAGGCTTGGAGTTTAGTTTAAGAGATGCCGCTGCAATTGGTATCATCGGTGGAGCTGACGGCCCCACGGCTATATATGTAGCTTCAAAATTAGCACCCGATTTACTGGGTGCGATTGCTGTTGCTGCCTATTCTTATATGGCATTGGTACCGTTAATTCAGCCACCTATCATGCGTGCCTTAACGACAGAAGATGAACGTAAAATTGAAATGCAACAAATGCGTTTTGTAAGCAAAACTGAAAAAATTGTATTTCCATTAATGCTGTTAATTTTATCTGTTTTGTTATTGCCTTCAGCAACTCCACTGATTGGTATGTTCGCGTTGGGTAATTTGATGAATGCGTGTGGTGTAGTTGAACGCTTAAGTCAAACCGCGCAAAATGAATTGATCAATATTGTGACTATCTTTTTAGGCTTGTCTGTTGGATCAAAGCTGAGTGCTCATGCTTTTTTACAAGTTGAAACACTCGGTATTCTAGCATTGGGCGCAGTCGCTTTTGCTATAGGAACCGCTTCAGGTGTTATTATGGCGAAAATTATGAACCGATTCAGTGATACGCCTATCAATCCGTTGATTGGAGCCGCTGGTGTTTCTGCTGTGCCTATGGCCGCAAGGGTTGCGAACAAGCTGGGTCTGGAAAGTAATCCTCATAATTTTTTATTAATGCATGCAATGGGGCCTAATGTGGCCGGTGTTATTGGTTCAGCGGTGGCTGCTGGGGTATTATTAAGCTTGGTTAAGTAACCTTGTTGATTACTCTTAGACATCTACGGGGGGCGTCTCATAGCTTTTATATCCTCTTAATTGATTAGGAGGATAGTCCTAATGATAATAACTTAACCTGTCATGACAATGAAAATATCCAAAGCGCTACTGTTTTTTGCGGTTTTATTTTTTTCAAACTACACCTTTGCAGACTATAAAGCTGTTTTGAAAAAAGCTAAACAAGGCGATCCAAAAGCTCAATATTCTTTAGCTATTATGTATCAATTCGGTAAGGGTGTTCCAGAAGATGATAGAAAAGCATTTAAGTGGACACAGTTAGCTGCAATGCAAGGTTATCCCAAGGCTCAAAATAACCTTGGCTATATGTACGATGTGGGTGAAGGTGTTGCTCAAAACAATATGCGAGCTTATGTGTGGAAGTATTTTGCTGCTGCTCAAGGAGAGTTAGATGCTGCAGAGCATCGAGATGATTTAGCAAAGCAAATGAGCAAACAACAGCTTAAAGAAGCTAAAAAAATGATCCGAGAGTGTAAAGCTAGAAGTTACAAGTATTGCTATTAAAACAAACAAATAATAGCTGGATAATATCTCAAATATAACTGGGGATTAATATTTACGAAATTTGAACTGAAGTATAAAAAATAAGTCTATCCTGAGTTTATACCCATTATTCGCTCTTTGGGAGCGTACTTTATT